>Ga0272442_10003055_pt1 | contig 23724 bp, 21 predicted proteins | sample SSMForm2O_FD_200262 | JGI IMG/M metagenome (GOLD analysis project Ga0272442, IMG submission 200262) | Marine sediment archaeal communities from Little Sippewissett salt marsh, Falmouth, MA, United States - SSM-Form-2O | ecosystem: Environmental > Aquatic > Marine > Wetlands > Sediment ...
AGGAACTCTCTTCAACAATCTTTCTTTGGCCTTTTGGTGGGATATACCTTCTCCTTTTGCCAGTTGGTTGAGAGAGGTTTGGACGTCTGATAAAAGCTCTATTTTTTCTTGCATGGCTTCAAATTCATTTGCGCCCAACAGTACAGCAACAGCTTTACCGTACTGGGTAATTATTACCGGACGCTTAGTATCATGGACCTGCTTGATGTAGGAAGCCATGGCATTTCTGACTTCTGACAGTGACCTGATGTCCTGATCAATTTTCAGGTTTTGCATTTTGCACCTCTTTTGGTCTTAATTTTGTACATAATAACATACAATTTTTGGTTCAATCAAGTGTTTTTTTAAGGCATAATTTTAAGATGAGAGGCATGAAGCGCGTCAGTGATTCACTTCCTTCTCTGGCGACATGTTATGTGATTCAGCCAAAGAAACAACTGTACTCATCGCGTTCAACCACCTCTAGGAAGGCATCAATCGTATAAACCTCTGGATCTGGATCATACCTGTGCCATTTTAAATCGGCCCTCTGCCAGTGCACTTTCCACAAGTTTTGGCTTTTCACATAGGTGGCTTTAGCTACAGCCTCTTCAACTTTTTCCTTTGGCTTATCCCATAAAGGTCGGATTTCAAAAATTTCCACGCTCTGCCCTTCAATTCTAAAAGACAGGTCAACCTCGTGCCTAATTTCGATAGGTGGACGTTTCTCTTCTATATAACGACCGACAGTTTTTTCTATTCGCTTTTTTTCGATTTCATTAAACGCCATTTTATTCTCTCACTTAATCAGTATAGGGAGGAGCCTCGCGACTCCCCTCCTCCCACATCACCCGGCATACGGTTCACGTACCAAGGGGGTTCGGTTGATTCAACACAGCATCCAATTTGGTCACTCAAAAGTGAGCGACCACGCTTGAGCGCCGGTTTAATGTCTACTGCACGAATGCCTATCCCGCCAACGGCGGGACTGACTTCTGCACAGCGGTCAGAATGGATTACTCCACCCTCAGTCTTTATTTCAAAGACATTGTACAGATCTCCCAGGGTAAGACACGTAACTTTCGATGCATAAACGCCGGATTTATAAAGCACACCCCAGTTGCGGATGGAGGACTTCGTGGTCACGTGCCCACTCGTCCCGGATGTACCACACCTCAGATCCGGTGAGCGCTTGCGTCACGCCAAAGGCGTGATACGTCGCCCCGCGCTTTTGGATTGGGCTTCCTCCAGACCCCGCCTCACGACGGCGCCCTTGCCCTTCTCCTAACCTTAGGCTCCGCGAACACCTAGTACAGGGACTTTCACCCTGCTAGTCACGGTCGCGGTAGGAATGCCGATTACTCGGCACCCCCCGCACAGATCCCAGCGAGCGGTACTACCGCACTGGGCTCCTACCTCGGGTGAGTGGCGAGAAAGCGATCTTCGGGCCAAGGATGCAGAATTCGAGCGGGTGGAAGCCATCTTTTAGCCAGCTTGTACACGTGCTCCCAAGTGATCTTGGACTTCTGACTCCGTCTCTTAAGGGTCTTGTACCACATACGTTCTATCTGGGTACGAAACTCGCCAATGCGCTCCCAATTACCAGGTACCGCATGGTAGGCATAATAGCCAAGCAATACGGAGCGTAGCCATAAGCCCTGCTCCTTTACCTGCCAGTGCATGCGAGCGAGTAGCTCACCTTTGACAGCGCGAAGCTTGGCTACAAAACGCTTCCTTATGGTTTTACGCATGATCTGGAACTTTCCATTGCTGTTCACACTACAGTAGTGCGTAAAGCCCAGAAAATCAAATGTCTCAGGCTTCCTCCTCCCATCAAACCTTTGGCTATCTCGTTTGGCATACCTCCCAAACCTGATAAGCCGGGTCTTCTCGGGGTGAAGCATGAGAGAGAACTGCTTAAACCGCTCATATAGTTCTGAGTGGAAACGTTCCGCATCTGATTGGTACTGAAACCCTACAACGAAATCATCAGCCCAGCGTACGATAATAACATCACCTTGGGCATGTCGTCTTCTCCACTGGTGTGCCCATAGGTCCAGCACATAGTGGAGATAAACGTTCGAAAGCAGAGGTGAGATCGATGCCCCTTGGGGGGAACCTGCCTCGCTTGCTCTCCACTGGCCATCTTCAATGACTCCAGCCTTCAGCCATTTCTTGATAAGCCGAAGTATCCGTTTGTCCAAAATCCGATGCTCAATGAACTTCCCCATCCATCCGTGGTCTATTGAATCAAAGTAAGAACGGATGTCGGCATCGAGCACAAAGTTCACCTTCCTAAACCGGATGGCCGCTACCAGAGCATCCAATGCCTCGTGCGGCCGTCGCCCTGGGCGGAATCCATAGGAAAAGCCAAGAAAATCCGCCTCGTAGATCGAATTGAGCACCTCGGCCACGGCCCTTTGGACAATCTTATCTTCCAGAGCCGCTATTCCTAAGTGCCTCTTGCGCCCATCTCCTTTGGGGATATAGGTTCTTCGACATGGTTTTGCCCGGTACGCTCCCCGATGCAGCTTCGAGTGAAGTCTCTCAAGATTGCTCTCAAGGTCCTGCTCGTACTGGTGCCATGTCACACCATCAACTCCGGGACTGGCATTCTTCTTGATATCGAAGAAGCAATTCCGGAGTCTCTCGATCGTGACATGATGCAGGAGCGCAGTGAACTTTACATTCCTCTCCCGTTTTGCTATCTCTCGCACGCGATCCAGCTCACTTGACACTTCTCTATTCCGGCTCTGCGTCCGGGGAGTGTTTTGCTGGACTGCGTTCCCCTTGGTCAGCCCTCTTTCCTCCACCAACTCCGCAACTGATTGTCCAGTCTTGTTCGCTGGCTTCGCAGGTACTACAGGGCTGTCCGACTTCCCGTGCTCGTTCATCATTGGATTACGATCCTTGCTCTTTCCAATACGTCCCTGCTAAATGCAGGGAGGACACGGGATCTCCCGGTTCTCGCGCATGGAGTTTCCGCACATGCTGAGGGGTCTTCGACTGCGCAGGGTTGATGATGCACTCGCCATAGCGCACACCTCCATATTGCCTTCCGTACATGGCAACGTCGTCGGCACCCTGGGTTAGCCATGATTTCGCAGCTCAATACCCTGCCTATGCGTGCCCCTGTCAACGCTTCATCTGCATCCTTGCGGCTACAAACACATGACTCGGGGTCATCGTGATTGGCTAGATCTTCGATGTAAGGCTCTTTCATCCTCTACTCCATGCCGGTTTATCCCGGCGCTATCTGCCATGTCTGGCACACACGTGTGAATCACTCGTTCTGAAAAGCGCGCTCAGAATCGAGTGCATTCGGTTATTGGACACTCTCCTCTTCCTGCATGGCCTTCAGGAGGGATGGTTTAGCGACAGCATCTCTGAATGTGATGGTAACGCTGAGCGCATGAAAATCGGACTTGATTGATGATGCCGTCAAGAAGACCTTGAACGAGCCTTGCGAAGCAATAGGCTTGGTGTATAGCAGATCGTGACAGGAATAGACTTCGTTCTGAGGGATAACGTTCTGAGAAACGGTGGTGTAGCATCTGAGATGCGACACAGGGGTGATGCCCTTGTCCGTTACATTGATCAAGCCGGGGAAGTCCTTCCAATTGCCGGATTTCTTCAGGCCGGTTTCGCCTGACGGGAATTGGACGCCTACTTCCAGCTTGTCTGCGGGTAGAGTGCCATCATTTCTGACACTGAGGCGGAGTCTCTGTGTGTCATGGGTCGCTGGCAAGAGTATGTTTGCATGAGGGCAGGGGCTGTCCGGATCAGTCTTCGACCTGGGCAGGGCAACACCATTGAGAAAGAACAGGAACGAAGGGCGTCTTTCCGCTTGGACAAGATCGGCAGGCAAAGCATTGATCGATTCCTGCGTCCTGGTTAGAGCCTGTTCCTCTCGTGAGGGAACAAAGCGGTGATAGATCTCAGGCAAAGCAAGACTAAAGACGGCACCGAGAATGACAGAGACGGAAAGCAGCCCCTTGGGTTGATGCCACCAGCAATATCTTGACCAGCGCAGTGCCGATTTATCGCATTGCGCATTCCTGCTGATTACATGGGCTTGACACTTCTTTTTCATATCCTTGTGTCCAACGTTTCAGAATAACCAGCGCCGCCACAATATTCGATCAAAACGCCGTTTCTTCTCGGTGTCTGGTTCACCCTGTTGTTCGCTTCAGAAATTTGTAAAGCTTCCTGCAGGTTGCATCAAAGTATCGCTGCTCATCTTCAGTATCTAGGTGTCGGCAGAATGGTCCGCCATCAGATCCGATGTTTTCCATCAGCAGATTAAGCGCATCTGAACTCCTCAAATCGGTATCCATATTGACATCGCGGATAATTTCGCCTCCCAATAGCCACAAATTATCAATGTGTCTCTTAATTGTCTTTTCTGCGTATTTCGAATCAATCAAATCTTCAATGAAAGGTCTGAATATATCGACGATTTTTTTACCGAACGGGATATCCTCTGAAAATCCCATCCATCGCTTCGGCCAATCTTCAAAATCCTGACAAAGTTCCGAAAACGATTTCGACATCTATGTTCCATTCTGTTAAGCGAACGCCAAGCTAAGTGGACGGGCGGGTTTTGCTTAAAACACACAAGGGCCATGACATTTGTTTACAATAAAATCTACGAAATGGCTCGGCCCGCCCGGTCCATCTTAAGCGCTTGGTTCGAATTTTTTTTGCAATAGGACCATTTTGATTACAGATATCGGCCAGTAATATAGCTTATATAATCAATATGTTCCATTCGTAATTTTTTTGCCAAGTTAACAATCAGCTCCTGATAAGTAAGCGAATGAAATTTAATGCCATCGTTTTTTATAACGGCGGTAAACCTTAAAACCTCATCACGATGCTGCTTACCCTGGTCGCCAAGGACATCATACCAAAGGTAGAGGAGACGAAAACCAGTCTTCCCGAACTGTCGTTTTAGGCCAAGGATATGCTTCACAAGCTGAGCAGGATGCAAATGAACAAACTCATTATCATTGGGGGATATGCTCTCAGCAAAGCGCATTAAATTGGGAATATCTCCCCATAGATCATCAAGTTCGAAATACTTTGCCTTTAGTCCTCCATGCCTGTGAGCACCATATGCCTCAGAAAACTTGCATTCGATGCCGAATCTCTTAATTTTTGCCGATTGTGCGTTATGGATCACCACGTCAATATTCGGGTGATAACCAAATTTATCACTGATAGGATACTTTTCTTCAAAGTGTATATCCCTTGACACATGAGAACCAGCACGGCAGAAACCGCATTGAGATGCAATGATCGGGACAGCTTTTATCGATTTCCAGTATTGAAAAACATTGACCCCAAGTGCCGAAGACGAGTGGACCGCCTGCATCTTGCCTGGGAACTTCATTGAACCGAGTTCGCTACCATCTCCAGCGGCAAATGATTTCCGGACATCCGGCAAAAGTGCTTGAAAAAGGTTCTGATCCAATTCTTGAGTGTAAGCAGGGCGACCGCGCTTGCCCTTGCTTCCGATCAAACTTATACCCAAATTGTCTGCCCATGCTATTTGCTTTGACAAAATGTAATCATATCCGTTCATTTTGATTCATTCCTAACGATAAAGATTTTATTGAGAGTGATACTTTGCAGCATTCTCAATAAAATTGTGTTGGACTGAGCCGATTCGCCCCATGCTATGGGGATTGTATCGGTTCTCTTATAAAGGATATCTGATAAATCTTTGTCTCTTTGATAGATTGAACAGCGTTTTTAATGCAGTGGAAGTTCATACTACCATCTTCAACGGTCTTTAATGACCTGGGAAAAGGTGTTTTTAATGCTTAAGCACACTCTTTTCCCATAGGCCTTTCCAGCTCTCTTATGTTTGTGATCCAGATTTTTCTAATAGCCAGGTTGTTCACGGGGAGGCCCTCGCAAGCAATGGATTTATAACTTTCCTAAAATGCATCCTTCCTTTGCCGCATTGGGGGCATACCATCACATCAATGCCTGTCAGCCTTAAGAGTAAGTCTTGCCACCTTTCTCTCCCTTTGGGCTCAATCAAAGCACGTGAGCCGAGAAGAAACCTGACCCGTGAAACTAGGAACCCGCTGCGAAGCGTAAGCGGAGCAAAGGATTCTTTATTCAGACCAAGATGGTCCGAATAGCTTTGTTAGTAAAACTCCACGTCATAGACAACAAAACCCCACCTCTCTTTTTTGAGAAACGGGGTCTGATTATTTCATGGGTGCCTCCGGCTATATCTATTTAATGCAGGCAAGCATAAATAAGTGGGCGCTTGATATGCTCATACTTTTATTGCTTTTTGTCAATTATTACCATTTATGGCGAGAAAGACGTGAAAGGCAAGAAACGCGGGAAAAGGCAACCGGACGTTTTCCATATCCCTGATTGCTCTGCGAACGAGCGCAGGCACCTTGACTTTTCTGGAGCTCTTATGAATCGGCGGGAAAGACATGAAAGGCAAAAGACGCAGAAAGCCCCTCTCCCCACCCGGACCCTGCCCCCTCGAATCCTCGAATCCTTGAATCCTATTGCATTTTTTACATAAACTTCTAATTCCAACAGGTTACAACCACGGCCCATTTACCCGGCAGCCTCAACCGGAGGAACTCTTCGGAGAGGCCCGGAAGAAAGGCTGCAAATCGCGGTTCTTGAACAGAGCCCCTTATGCTGGGGGCTCATTTAATTTGACAGAGAGAAGCTTTCTTCTTATATTATTTCGTTACAAAAATGCGCAAATCGAAGGAGCAAAGCAAATATGCCTCATGCCCATATAATCGGCACCGGATCATCAACCCCTGAAAGAATATTGTCAAATAAGGACCTGGAAGGAATCGTTGAGACCACGGACGAATGGATTACCAGAAGAAGCGGAATAAAGGAAAGACGCATATCATCAAACGCAAAAGATGAAAACGCAACCGACCTGGCTACCCAGGCATCCATAAAGGCCCTTGCCATGTCCGGGGTATCGCCTCAAGAGCTGGACATGATAGTGGTAGGGACCGTAACTCCCGAACGTCAGTTTCCTTCAACCGCCTGCATGGTGCAGAAGGAATTGAAAGCCTGCAAGGCCGCGGCCTTTGATATTTCCGCCGGATGCTCCGGCTTCCTGTACGCCCTTTCCACGGTAGACAACGCGGTTCAGACCGGCAACTGCCGAAAGGCGCTCGTCATAGGTGTTGAACGCCTCTCAGGTATAGTGAACTGGCATGACAGAGGCACATGCGTTCTTCTTGCCGACGGCGCGGGCGCGGTGGTAATCGATTCCGTTGAAAGTGATAAAGGTATACTTTCAACACATATCAGATCGGACGGCACACACTGGGACCTGCTCTATTCCTCGGACGGCAACACATTTGTCCCTGAGGCGCTGGAGGATATCGATCTAAAGCCGTATCACCTCAAAATGGAAGGCAACAGGCTCTTTAAGAGGGCGGTCGAGTATATGGCCTCCATTTCCGAGGAGGCCCTTGATAAAAACAGGCTTTCAAGTGACGACATAAGCCTTGTAGTGCCCCATCAGGCCAACATAAGGATAATTCACGCGCTTGCCAAAAGTCTCAAAATCCCAATGGATCGTGTGTACACGAACATTCACAAGTATGGAAACACATCCTCGGCCACCATACCTCTCGCCCTTGACGAGGCCTACAGGGAGGGCCTTGTGAAGAAGGGTGACAACGTCCTGCTTGTAAGCTTCGGTGCGGGGCTTACCTGGGCCGCCACCCTGCTGCGATGGACCATTGACCCTCTCAGCTCAGCCCTTGCGGAAAAGCGGCAGCAGGAAAAGATAGAGGCTACGGCATGATTTGATTCGGGGTGTTATGCGGCCCCCGTAATATCAAGGAACCTTGAGGCTATCTCGCGGGCTATCAGCGGGGCGTTTCCTCCTGAACGGTTGTTTATTACGACATTTATCCCGGCATTATTTTCAAAGGCGTCTTTCATTATATCAACGGTCTCATTTATCATCTCACTGCTTAGCATCCCGTGGACAAGCCGGTCAAACGGATGAGCCTTTTTGTAGGCGTCTTCATAACGCATGCCTCTGGGCGTCATCAGACGCATGACGGAGCTGCCGGACCTGTTAAAAAGGACGTCCCCCATGAGCCTGTACTGGCTTTTAAGAGAGGGAAGCCATGTCCAGTGAGACAGGACATAACCGATACCATGATCCTTCAGTGTCTTGACAACCGGGGCTGACAAGAGTGCCTGAGTCCGGATTTCCACATGATACCTGTTGTCTTGAGGGATTTTTTCAAAAAACCGGCCCAGCTCCCGCGCAAAGGCCTCCGGAAGAGGCCTGAGTGAAGCACGCTGATATTCCTGCTCAAAGACAAACGCCTCGATCCGCCGGTCAAAAAGCAGGCAGGCAGGTTCATAGAACTGTCTTATGAACATCTCGGAGTCAAGGTAATGTTCGTTTTCGACCTGCCCTTTTCCCCGCCTGAAGCTCCTTGCAAACACCGCTTGAGGTACCTTCAGGATTACCCTGTTCCCCTCCCTCATATGACCGGCGTAGCTGTTTAAGACATGCCAGGTCCTGGTGGGGTTCCCATCCATGTCGAGTAAAGGGGAGTAAAAGGTGAAATCAAGTTCCAGGACCTTGAAATGCTCGAAATATTCTTCAACGCTTTCAACGGGAAGCACCTTCTCGGTATAATAAGCCGATCCGAACTTCTTTTTTCTGCTGCTGATTCGTCCTTCATAACGCCCCTCTGAATATATCTGTCCCAGCCACCCGGCATACCTGTCACTGGCAGTTCCGATGGATATAAGAGGATGAAGCCCCCTGAAAAAAAAGGAATCGATCCCGGATCCGCCTTCCATTTGCATTGATCAAAACCCCCGTTTTCCCGCCTCATCTCAAAATCGCCGCTATGGGCAAACCGGCCTTGAACGGCGTTTACTGTTTTTGATTCTTCTCCCGATTAATTGGGAGAAAGGCTCCAAGGGTTCCCGGTTTCTTTGCTCCGCTTAATTGGCGAAAAACGCGTGAAAACGCAACCGACCGTTTTCCAATATCTCTGGTTGCCTTACGAACGAGCGGAGGTGCCGGGGCCCTTTCCCCCCGGTCTTATCTCACAAAAAATACCACAGGCAGCAGCAGTGGCCGCAAGACCGGGCTTTGTTCCACGGTGCCATATCAGCCAAGGTAGCGCCCGTAAAAGCCCTGGGATACGGTCACTTTTCCGTAAGGTATAGAGAAGGCCGGGGAAAGAGTGCCGGCACCGGAGCGACAGCTATTTGGTCGTACAGTGTTATTCATTACCGGTTATACGGAAAATTCGCAAAGTGCGGATACCCTCCCAGCCTGCACCCCCTCCAATCCTTCATCTAGATCAACTCTTTTGGAGGTGATCCGGATTTTTCTATGGCACCGCCCTTGTTTTCAGGTATATCACAGGCAGCCTGAAAAAAATCGTGCTCACATTCCATGGCGTATCTGTAGGTGGATCTCAGCAGAGGGGTATCGGATGCGTAACGGTCAGTCAGCTCCTCAAGCCTGACCGCAAGATCTTCTATGTCCTGGCTGCTGTAGGTCTTTATCCAGTCGGAATAGGAATGTTCAGGCGGATTTTCCTTTGCCAGCTGTTGGCCCAGAAAGGAGTAGAGTCTCATGCAGGGACTAAGAGCGGCTACCGTAATACCCGTGTCGTGTCCCCACGCAACAGCCATGATAAAATCGGTATACCGCCTGGTTGCGGCCTCAGGTTCCACATCCTCTATCTCCACCCCCCACCTGGCCGCGTATGAGGCGTGCAGTCTGAGCTCTTCCAGCACGCCTTCAGCCAGGCCGTGCAGCGAGCAAAAGCCTTCCCAGTCGGGCGATTTGGCGCCTGCAATGGTATAGGCCCTGGCAAATGCCTTAAGGAAAAAGGAATCCTGGCTTACATAATAGGAAAAACAGCTACGCGGAAGGTCTCCCGCGGCCAGCCCCCTTATAAAGGGGTGAGCCAGACATGCCTCGGCAATGTCGCGGTTGGCATGCCACAGCTTTCCGGAAAGTTTCATATATCATCTTCTCCCGTAAACTCAGGTTCCTTTAAAGGCCTCGTCCATTTGATTGCCCGGCATGAAAGAGGGGCGATTCCTTACATATCAGCTGCGCTCAAATTTCCCCGTTGCCCATTTGAGTTTCAGCAACTCCTTTTCCTTGAGATCCACCTCTTCTTCAAGCTCTTCAATGGCGATCAACTGGTAAGGCTTAACTGAGTGTGGAGGAAGCGCCCTTTCCCTTTCATCCAGCTCATCCTTCAACCGGCCGAGTTCATTTGCAAGCCTTTTCTCTTCTTGAGCCAGTGCCTCTGAGGCGCGCCTGATCTCGGCTACAAACTCCCTTACCCTGGAAAAATCTTTTCTGAATCTGAGTGAACCCTCCTTTTCATCATGCAGATTCGTCCCGGTGCAGCTGTCCGCGCCCGCGCTTTTCACATCACTGACCGCGTCAAACACATTTTCAGGACCCAGCCCGCCTGCAAGGATTACCGGGATGCCGCTTGCACGCACAAGTTCCCTTGCCATGTCAATATTGCATGTCTTCCCTGTGATCCCGATGTAGCCCTCCACAGGCTCTTTTCCAAGCCAGGTATCGGTAAGGAAGATATCGCTTACATGTTCAAGCGCCCCGGCTATCTCCAGGGTCGGAAATTCATCCCCTGCCCCGCTTTCAGGAATCGGTATGGAACGGATGATACCGACTTCAGGGAACCTTTTTTTCATTTCCCGCTGATAGTCGATCCAGGGCGCAAGGTCCTGTTTGCCCCCTTTTTCGTCGGTGAGGCTCTCGCAGAAATGGATATAATCGGGCCGGTAATAGTCAATGCATCTGTAAAGGGTGTCGGCATGCCTGAAAAGGGGGATCAGGCTGTTTTTAACATCTGTTCCTGATGACAGCTTAACCAGGTCCCTTATCTCGGGCAGGCGCCATTCGTCCTGATGCAGGAGAACCGAGCCCACATGATCAACACCGATTTCGATACACTGCTCAGCCTCTTCCGGTTTCTGTATTTCGTATACCTGTACTATCATATCTTTCCGCCTTCTCTGTCTGAATGTAAAAAATAATGTATTTATCAGGCTGTAACGGCTCAGATATACGGCTCAATCGCCTCTTTAAATCTTTCCGCCATTACGGTGTATCCCTTATCATTGGGATGTATCGGATCGCTCATTAAGGCCTTTTCACCCATTATCCCCTCAAATACGTTTTCTATCAGCACCGAACCTGTCTCTTCTGCCACCTTCCGGTACTGCTCGCCGAATCCCCTGCCGTACATCTTGAAATCCAGCCCCCCCACCACAACGAGCGCCCCTTTTTCCTGAATCGATTCAATGATTTTTCCGAGGTTTTCAAAGGCCTCCTGTTTCGGCACCCTGTTTTTGAGATCATTTCCCCCAAGGGTAATAAGCACTATCTTAGGGGAACGTGAAAGCACATCCCTTTCAAGCCTTAATAACGCCTTTCCCGTGGTATCCCCTGCAGCCCCCGCGTTTATGACCGGAATTGATAGCATCCGGGAAAGCTGGGACGGATAATCCATCCCGTCAGACGCGCCTGTGCCGGATGTAAGGCTGTCTCCGAAGCATATGATGTTTTCGCCTTCAGGCTCACTGTTTCTTATGGAAGGAGATGAGGGCCGAAGCATTAAGGCTGCAAACAGAACAGCAAAAACAAGCAGGGATATTTTGAAGGCTCTGTTCATGACAAATTCATAATCAATCAAATGCCGGAGGATCAATGCCCGACTCCGGCCGGTCGTTTACGGAGGTCCACGCCCTGTTGAAGGTCGCAGCCGAGATCTCATAGCTGAACCCCCTGCGCATGAGAAAGGAGACCATCTTTTTCTTGAAAACCATCTTTTCAAGTCTTTTCCACACCTTCAGGCGGGACTCAACCGCCGACCAGGCTGAGGCCTCTTCATCGACCAGGGAAAGGGCCCCTTCTATAAAAGCATCCGGTATACCCTTCTGTTTAAGTTCCCACCTGAGGCCGTGGATACCCCTTGGTTTGAAAAGCTCCCTGTTATTGACCCAGTAACGGGCAAAGGCCTCATCATCCAGGATTTTATCGTTTGACAGTCTTTCAACCGTTTGATCGATCACATGTTCCGGGTATTTCCTGCCCCTCAGATAATTAACGACCTCACGGCTGCTCCTCGGCCTGAATTTTATAAACCCGAGGGCCCTGTCCCACGCATCCAGCAGTTCCTGCTCAATTCTCAGGACCTCCCCTGTTTCCCTGCTCAACTCATCACCCTTTATGATCCCCGATGCCGCCTCCTCTCTAACCGTCAGGGAAAGGCCGTCTTCGAACAGTATCCTGACCCTGTCTTTGGGCAGTTTTATTATGTTTTCAACCTTGCGCGCCATCGCCTTTAAGTATCCTTGTCATGGTCGGCCCGTCGATATTGCCTCCGCTTATTATCACGCCCGCTCTCCCGGCCTCTTTTACCCGGCCGCTCAGAAGAGCTGCCACACCGAGCGCGCCCGAGGGCTCCACAACCATCTTCATCCTGAAGAAAAGAAACCTCACCGCCTCCATAATGGACTGCTCAGAGACCGTCTCCATCGCGTCCACATACTCCATCACAAGGGGAAATGTCAGCTTGCCGAGGGAAGGGGTTCTGGTCCCGTCTGCTATGGTGGGTGGGTTTTTGACTGTGTGAAGCACGCCGGAGCGGAATGAGAGGGTCGCGTCGTTTGCGCATTCAGGCTCTATTCCCATTACCCGGCATGAAGGATCAAAGGCCTTTGAGGCTATGGCACAACCGCTCAGAAGGCCTCCCCCTCCGCAGGGGACAAGGAGAGTATCGAGCCTTTTAACCTCTTCCCACAGTTCAAAAGACGAGGTGCCCTGTCCCGCTACCACGTCTATGTGATCATATGGGGGAATCAGGGTGAGACCCTTTTCTTTTCCAAGGCTCTCCGATATCTCCTCGCGTGTGGCCTTTTCAGGGTCATATTCGACGACTGCTGCCCCGTAACCCTCTGTTGCCGAGCGTTTTATCAAAGGCGCGTCCACAGGCATGACCACCGTGGTCTTTATGCCGAGTATCTTTCCCACCAGGGCCACCGCCTGGGCATGGTTGCCTGATGAGTGGGTAATCACCCCCCTGCCCCTTTCCTTTTCCGAAAGCCTGCTCATGGCATTGTAGGCCCCGCGGAATTTAAAGGCGCCCATCCTCTGATAGTTCTCGCACTTGAGGAACACCTCGCACCCGGTCATCATGTCAAGCGTCTTTGACGTCATAACAGGGGTTACATGGGCCTTACCCTTGAGTCTTTCGACAGCCGCTCTTACCTGTTCAATCATGGAACTCACCCCGAAAGCAAAAGATCCCGGCCCTGTAAGGGCGGGGCGTTCGTTTTCCCCTTAACGGGGACGGATTGCGACCCCGTACATTCACGCGCCTTTAATTCCGGTAGCTCTATCCGCTCCGATTTACAGGCACTTTTCCCGCAGCACCCGTCTAAATGTATCTCCTTGCCCCCACATACCTTTTACTGAAATAGGCGCTGGAGATCCGGTCCTGCCTTATATCCTTGTTCCTGCCCGGCGCATGTATGAAGCTGTCTTTTCCGGTATATATGCCCACATGAGACACCTTTTTACCCGATCCGGTCGCAAAGAATACAAGATCCCCCTTTTTCAGTTCCCTCCTTTTTATCGCCGCCCCCCTGCCGTACTGCTCGCGGCTCGTCCTGGGAAGGGAAAGCCCGTTGAGGTGATATACCGCCGATGTAAGCCCGCTGCAGTCAAACCCTCCGGACATGGATGAACCTCCCCACCTGTATGGGATGCCGATAAAGCTTTCCGCCGTCCTGACCAGCTCCCGCCTGAGGCGGCCTTCGCTGAACCCCTTTGTTTCGGAGGCCGCGTAATCGTTCGGCGACACGATGAAGAAGGCTGATATGACACCCATGTCCTTAAGATCGGCAGCCTTTTTCAAGGCCTTTTCCCTTCCCGCGAAATCCCCGAATCTTACCTTATAGAGTCCCGAGCCATGCATGAAATAGTAGGCGTCTATGCCCTTTTCCTTGAGAGACATCACAAGCCTGACCGCGTTCTGCAGATCTGAAAAGGCCCCCGCCTGGATCGAATAACCTGTCCTTGAAACCGCCGTTACATGTCTTTCAGGGGGCGGGAGCCGCACATAGGCCTTTTTGCCGCACCCGGACGCACTCATCAGAGAAAAGATGAAGAGAATAAAAATAACCGCTTTTGTCCCGAGCATTCGGTTTCGTTCCGCAACTTTCCGGTTCACCTTTTTTTCCTGCATACCCCTGCTGCCCTTGAATCCGCTCCTTCGACCTGTTCCTCTAAGGGTGTATTATCTCAGCGCCAGTTCCCTAAAAGGCAGGCCCAGCTCACTTGAAAGGGCGACAAGATCCTGTCTGAGGGTTGTCTTTTCATGCGCCTGCCTTTTGATCGGGATATTTCCATCCGCCACGATAAAGATCTGAAGTCGATCCGGATTCAGAAAACGTTGCGCCAGCTCCTTCAGCTCTTCAGGCTCGGCACTTAAAAAGGAATCCTGAATCCTCCCGAGCGTATCAAGCGGCTCCTTTCTCATATGATACTTTGCATAGGCCTCCACAAGCCTTTCAGGACTGTCCACATTAAAGACAAAGCTGTTTAACGCGTCGAGCCGCTTCTGTTCAACCGCGTCCGCGGGGACCTCTTTTCTCAGAGACCTCATTATCCGAACCGTCTCCTCTATGGCCTGTGAGGTCTTGTCTCCCTTGCAGCCCATATAACCTGCCAGGATTCCCGCCTTCCACTTATAGGTCTGATAAAACCATGAGGAATAGACCAGGCCCAGATCATCGCGCAGCCTGGTATAAAGGAGAGAATCGCTTCCGCCGAATATATCGGCCAGGAGATTTATTTTCCAGTAATCGGGATCAGTCCTTTTGACACTCGGAAGGACAAACCTGACCTGTGACTGAACCTGCCCCGGCTTATCTATGAATGCAAGCACGGGAGGAGTATCCTCCGGTTCATCCAGTTTTCTCAAGGGTGCCCGTCTTTTCGGAAGGCCCGACAATAATCCTTCAAGCTCTTTGCTCAAATCCGCCTTGTCGATGTCGCCCGATACGGCGATGACCATGTTTGAAGGCACGAAGTATCTTTCGTGGAACCCTTTGAGATCCGCCCTGGTAATATCGGGGATGCTTTCTATGCCGTCCAGGGGATCCCTGCCGTACGGGTGTCCCCTGAAATGCCAGGAATCCCTCTCTCGCGCCGACACGGCCTCCGCATCTCCGCCCTGTCTCTTGAGACTCATTACGGCCTGAGATTTTACGACATCGAGCAGATCCGCGTCAAAGGCAGGTCTTGAAATCAGGCCTCCCAGGAGTTCAAGCCCTTTTTTCCACTCCTTTTTGAGCGCCGTGAACCGCAGGGTCGTTACCTCTTCATCTACCGTAAAGGAAAGGTCCACCGCGTGCGCATCAAGGGCAGCTGCAAACTCACCGGGGCTGTAATCCTCTGTTCCCCCCCTGATCATACACTGCTCAAGCAGTCCGGTCAGGCCGGTTTTGGCCTCCTTGACATCCACACTTCCCGCCTTTATCAGGAATGTCATGTCCACCAGGGGGAGTTCCTTGTCCGGCAGATAAAAAATCCTGGCGCCCGAAATATCAAATGAATCCGCCTTTGGGTATTCTATTTTGTCAGGTCTTCTCTCAAAAGAAAGGGGGTGTCTCCAGCCTGACGGCGTAGGATAGATTGACCTGTTCTCGAAGTTTTCAGGCCTTGAAAGCCTTTTTGCGGCAGAACCTGTTGCGGTCCTGATCTCTTCATATTTTTCAGGGGCTTTTTCCGGTCTGCCCCCCGGGATGACATAGACCACCGTCATATTATCTCTGCGGATATACTTTTCCGCGGCCCTCCCTATGTCACGGGGAGTAATCTTTTTCATCTCTTCAAGATATCCGTTCAGGTATCGCCACCCTGCCTGAACCTCAAGGGTGGCCAGTATTCCGGCCAATGTCTCGTTGCTTCGCATGTTTTCAATAAAATCAAGCTCATTGAGTTTTTTAATCCTTGAAAGTTCCCGATCGGTAACAGGATTATCCCTGATATCTTTTGCAACGTTCAGAAGGATCTCTTCAAATTCCTCACAGGCCCTGACATAGGCCGTTTTCTTTTCTTGTTCATTGAGCCCCTGTTTTTTCAGCGCCTCAGGTTCGTTGGGCGAGCCTCCCAGTATGAACATCCCCCCATAACGGTTGTCCGGGTTGTAGGCCCAGGCCGAGGAGGCAAGCCCCTTGTTCAGGATACCGCTCTCGATCCTTGAACTGCGGCCCTGGCTCAGGACCATGGTCAAGGCGTCCAGGGCGTAGAAGTCCTTTGTCCCCATGCCGGCCGCATGGAAACCTATCCTCACCTCAGGGGTGCGAGCACCCTTCAGATACCTTATGCTCCTTCTGACCCCCTCCTGCGCGGGTTCGGCCGTAACTTTCTCTGGCGCCCTTCTGCCGTGCGGATATCTGCCGAAATAGATCTCCGCCAGGGGCCTTGCCTGATCCACGGTAAGGTCGCCTACCAGGACACAGACCGCGTTGGCCGGATTGTAATATCTGGAATGAAATCCGGCCGCATCGGTGGTATTGTACCCGGCCATATCGGATCTCCACCCTATGGTCGGATTACGATAAGGATGAGCCCTGTATGCGGTCGCGCTCAGGTCAAGCCATGCGGCACCCGCCGGGTTGTTGATATACCTGAAGGCCCACTCCCTTTGAACCACCTCCTTTTCCACATAGAATTCCCTCCAGGAGGGCTCGAAGAGCTGTTCGCTCACGCTTGAAAACCACTGCTCTATCATGTCGGAGGGGACAGACATGGTGAATTGAGTCTGATCCTTGCTTGTAAAGGCATTGACCCCGAAGGCGCCGTTTCTTTCAAGATGGGAGGAAAAGGCCTGGGGAACATATATCTCCTGCACCTCCTTGCGGAGCCGGGCCATTTCATCAAGCTTTTTCCCGATAAGATTCCTGTCAGGGTCACGCCTGGTCTCTTCGGCCAGGATGGTCTGATATGCAGCCTCGATATCACGCTGAAGCTCCTGATCCCTTTCAGGGTCAAGGGTGCCGAAATTCTTCGTACCCTTGAACATCATATGCTCCAAAAGGTGCGCGATCCCGGTCTTTCCCGATTCCTCCAGGGCCGAACCCGCTCGTATGGCTACCCGGCACCCGATCTGGGGGGTGGTGTGGCGCTCCACAACCAAAAAAAGCATGCCGTTATCAAGTGTAAAATCCTTTACATCGAGCCTGAAATCCTCTGAAGCGCTCTCTGCCCGACAGGGGGCGGGAACACATAAAAAAAGAAAAAAAAGGACAAAACAGTATCTCAAAAAATACTTATATGACATCGCTACCTCTTTGAATTCAACTTGAAAAATCTAAACATCGGAACCCCGGACCTGCCCCGACAGGAGATCAGGGGATACAGGTGCCGCTGAGGATGAGCCGAGGCATCTCTGAAACCAGGATCTCAGCGGCAGGGGAAATCCGATTACAAAAAATCCTCCAGATGTTCACGCATCACCATTCCCTCTCGAAGTATCAGGGGAGGACTCACGGTCACATCAAGGACGGTCGATCCCGTCTTTCCTTCGGTCTTTCCTCCGTCCAGGATCAGATCCACCTTATCCTCAAGACACAGGGCAACCTCCTCCGCGCTGCTGCATGAAGGTGAACCGGATATATTGGCACTGGTGCCCGTGATAGGCGCCCCCAGGCTGCCGGCAAGGGCCGTTGCCACAGGATGGCTTGAAAGCCTTATCCCTATCCTGCCGGTCCCTGCCGTAAGAACCTGCAGGACTTCTCTTCCGGCCGAAAAGACCAGGGTCAGACCTCCGGGCCAGAATCTCTCGATCAATCCGGCCGCCACGTCGGGGATATCGGTTACGTATCTTTCAAGCAGATCAGCGGAAGGTATAAGGATCAGGACAGGCCGGTCGGTTCCCCTTTTTTTGACTGCGAAGAGCCTTTCTACTGCCTCTGAATTTGTTGCATCGGCTGCCAGCCCGTAAAACGACTCAGTAGGGTATGCCACAAGCCCGCCTTTACGAAGTACATCCCCGGCACGTTCGATCGCCCCTGTGAAATCGGCTGAGGAGCCGATATTAATCACTCGGCCCATCTTTTTTACCCGTCAAGAGAGTTCACTTTTTGGGCCGCCTTATCGGTTATACCCTGCCGGTATGCCTTGAGCCTTTCGGAGATGGAAGGATGCTTGAGCGCGAGGATCTGCGCGGCAAGCACGGCCGCATTTCCGGCTCCCCCGCTTCCAACCGATACGGTAGCGACCGGTATTCCGGGAGGCATCTGCACCGTTGAAAGCAGGGCATCAAAACCCTTTAAGGGAGAGGAATCGATAGGAACCCCTATGACCGGGAGCAGTGTATTGGACGCTATGGCCCCTGCCAGATGCGCGGCCCACCCGGCACCGGCTATGATTACCTCTACACCTCTTTTTGCCGCAGTTGAGGCGTACTCTCTTGTAAGATCAGGCGTACGATGTGCCGAAAGCACCTTGACCTCGTGTGCCACCTGAAGTTCATTGAGTACATCCATGCACCCCTTCATCATTTCAGAATCCGAGGTGCTCCCCATAATGACCCCTACCAGTACATTACCGTCATTCATAAATCCTTCTCCTGTTCATGATCTTTGCGCCTGAATAAGGAGCAAACACATAGCTAAGCAGCAATCATTACATATTCTTTGACATTCCTATAAGGGGATAAACGATCATCCCGGCCAGCCACGCGATATCCTCGGCAGAGAGGATACCGGAGATACTGCTGTCAAAAAGGATATTTCCTTCGGGCGGAAATTCGTCATCCCCTCTCCATATGATAAGGGCTACAGGGACCTTTGCAAATGCATCAAGGCACGATGAGACATCCCCATGTTCAAAAGGCCTTGCGCCGTATCGCTCGGCGGCAAGCCTTTCAAGCAGATCGGGATTCCGTCCGAAAACCTGCACCAGAGGGATCTTCGCCCTTCTCAGAAAGGCGTCGAGATAAAACCTTCCGTCAGGGATATCCTGATAGGAGACCCATTTCCCTGACGGCTGTGACCCTTTCGCCCCTTTCAGATAGTGAAGTATCAGCACCTGTTCCTGGAGCGGTACCTCCTCACCTGAATCGGCATGGGAAAAGTTCATTTCAGGAAAAGAGAGGTCAACCCGCCTGTTCAGAAAATCAAGACCCAGGACACCGTTTCCTTCCGGATTCGCCTTGAAGTCAGAACCGCTGAACTCGGCAATTTGAGCCGGATCAAGTCCCTTCAGTTCCATCTTCCCCAGTTTTAACGCGTTTTTATAATCATCTATTCTTGCCATGTTTTATCCCTTTTGTAAAGAATCCCGGCCATGTATGACCGGGCGTGAAGCCGGTTGACTCCACAGTTTCAGGTATCCTTTGAGTTTCTCTCATTACGGCATTTACCCCGCTTTTTCAGGCAGGGCGGATTTTGTCCCGCCTTTCAGTATGGACAGGATATTCCATATCCCTTCAAACAGGCCGCAAGATCCCGGCGAGTGCTTTTTTGGAGATGACACATAATATTTTATCTGTTATATATTTCAAGTTCATTCTATAACTTATTAATTTCATTAGAACAAAGAATTGTTTAATGGCCCGCGGAAAAAAGAAAAAAGGCCTCAAAAAGGCGAAAAAAAAGTCACCTGGAATCTTTAATCCAGCGCTGAGCCGATCCGACGGTCTCAGACCTGAAAGGCGGACCGCCCCTGAGAGGCCTCGGAAAAAGGCCCAAAAGGACATAGATGCGGAAGAAGAGGATTCCCGCTTTTTTGTCGAGGCCATGAGCGGTGTCAAGCCGATCTCGGGCGGGAAAAAGCTGGTGACCAGGGAACCTGATCCCAACCTGAGGCCCTCTCACGGCCTGAAGGACGAAGACATGGAGGTCATGGCCCATCTATCCGACCTTGTCACAGGAAGCGCTGAGCTGGATATCACATTCAGTGATGAATATATAGAGGGATCCGTGCAGGGTTTCAGCCTAAAACTTATGCAGAGGCTCAAGAGGGGCCGCTTTCCGATTCAGGACCATACGGATCTGCACGGTCTTAATAAGCGGGAGGCTGAAGTCAAGATAAGGGATTTTCTGGTAAACAGCCATAGAAGGGGCCTGAGATGCGTCCTTGTTGTTCATGGAAGGGGGCTCAATTCGGAGAACAACATCCCTGTCTTAAAAGAGAGGCTCCCCGGCTGGTTGAGAAAAGGTCCCGCGAAAAAAATCGTACTGGCCTTTTCAACTGCCAGACCCTATGATGGAGGCACAGGCGCGATCTATATACTGCTGAGGCGAAGGAAAGGCATCAAGTTTTAGAGTTGTCTGATCATACAGGTTATTTTTAGATGAAAGAGAGGTCATAAGTGACATGAAACTCGGAATTGCAGGGCTTCTGCAGACCGGAAAATCGACTATATTTACCGCCCTGACAGGCGCAAGGGGAGAGCTGGACTCTGCCGCGGGACGATCCGACACCCGTGTTGCCACGGTTACGGTTATGGATGAGAGGGTGGATTTTCTGAGCCGGATGTTCAAACCGAAAAAGACGACCCGTGCCAAGATAGAATATTTCCTGCCCTCCGAGATTTCAGGCGCTTCTGCGTCCAAGTCTGAAAGCGGCGTATGGAATCAGCTCAGGACTGCTGATGCGTTATTTCATGTGGTACGCAATTTCGTGAACATGGGTGGTGAAATGCCTGCCTCGGAAGATGATTTCCGGCGTGTAGAGGATGAAATGATAGTCAGCGATCTGCTTGTTGCTGAAAAACGCATCGAAAGGCTCGACGCCGACCGCAAGAGGGGCAGAACGCCGGAGGGCGATGAAGAAGACCTCCTGAAAAGATGTATTGAGGTCCTTGAAAAAGGGCGCCCTCTTCGCCTCCGGCCGGAACTGGCCAAGGCCCCGCTGCTCAGGGGATTCACTTTTCTTTCGGCAAAACCCCTGCTCATAATCTGTAATAATGACGATGAAGACGAGGCCCCTCCGGAATGGAAAAAGATGCCTGAAGGGGTTGAAATGCTTGTAGTGCGGGGGCGTCTTGAGATGGATATCTCTTCCATGGAGCAGGAGGAGGCGGAAGAATTCAAGGAGGCGTATAATATCCGGGAAACCGTCCTGGACAGGGTGATAAGCAGTTCTTTCAGGCTGCTTAACCGGATATCATTTTTTACCGTAGGCAGTGACGAAGTAAAGGCATGGCCTATAGCAGAGGGCACAGCGGCCCTTGATGCGGCCGGAGAAATCCACTCCGACATAAAAAAGGGGTTTATAAGGGCCGAGGTAGTCTCATTTGATGACCTCAGGCAATGCGGCGGCATGCAGGAGGCAAAAAAGGCGGGGCTGGCCCGTCTGGAGGGGAAGGAATACATCGTAAAAGACGGCGATATAATTAATTTCAGATTCAACGTATGACGGTCCCGCACAGGCGGGAGAAACTTTCTCCGATATCGTCTGAATTTGACTTTTTTCAAATAGATCAAGAGAGGTAAAGCAGGCATGAAAAAGATAAGGGTTGGAATAATAGGTGCGGGAGGATACGGAGGCTGCGGGGCCGTTGAACTGCTTCAGGCCCATCCTCATGCGGAGATAGCGGCCTTGATCGACATGCAGGATGTGGGCAGGCCAATAAGTGAATTGTATCCTCACCTGACAGGTTTCTGCGACCTTCCGATCACGGCCCCTGAAGATAAAAACAGACCGGATGATTTTGATGTCGTATTTTTTGCCACCCCTGACGGTGTCGGGCAGAAAGAGGCGTCCGCATGGCTTGAAAAGGGCGCCAGGGTCATTGATTACAGCGGGGACTTCAGATTCAATGATCCCGATACATACAGAGGCTATGCGGAAAGGATCGGGCGTTCCGGTGAACACTCGGCCCCCTCGCTTCTGCCCCGTTCGGTTTACGGACTTGCGGAGCTTCACAGAAAGGATATCGAAGGATCGGATCTTATCGGGAACCCCGGATGCTTCGCGGTCAGCTGTATCCTGGGAATCGCGCCCGCCGTCAGGGACCGGTTGATAGACAGGAAAAGCATAATATGCGACGCAAAGACGGGGGTATCGGGGGCGGGGAAGAAGCCGAGCCCGACATTTCACTACCCGGCCAGATATGACACCATGAACGCCTATAAGATCTCGGGTCACCAGCATGTATATGAAGTGGAAAGAGAACTCGGACTACTGGCGGACGAGGATATAACCATAACCTTCACGCCCCATGTAGTACCGCTCTGCCGCGGAATTCTTACCACCATTTACGCCAGGCTGGATCAGGGGATTGATATAAACGGCGTAATAGAGGCCTACGACTCCTTTTACGAAAAAGACAGGTTCATAAGGGTATACGGCCCTGACAAGCCCCAGGCGAGCGTAAACGTCAGAGGCAGCAATTTCTGCAATCTTTCGCTCAATATTGATGAAAGGACCGGAACTCTCGTCGTGGTAAGTCTGATAGACAATCTCGTAAAGGGGCAGGCTGGAAGCGCGGTTCAGAACATGAACCTCCTCTTCGGCCTGGATGAGACCGCGGGGCTGCTTCATCCCGGGATCTACCCCTGATGCCGGGGGGACGGTCTTGCTACTTGATGCAGACCTTTCTTACCTGAATCAGATCGGTTATGCCGAGACAGACCTTTCTTACACCGTCCTGCAGGAGCGTGGCCATTCCATCCTTAATGGCCTGCGCCCTCAGGTCCTCCATCTTGGCCCTGTTCTGGATGGCCGCCTTCATCTCGTCGGTGCCCACAAGCAGTTCATGCAGTCCGGTTCTGCCCCGGTAACCGGTATTTCCGCATTTGTCGCATCCCTTGGGCCGGTAGAGGACGAAATCATCGTTATATTCAAATCCGAGGGCCTCGAAATCACCTGCATAGGCCCTGACAAGATTGTCGTACTCCCCCCTGTCCGGGTGATATTTTTCCCTGCAGTCTTTACAAAGGGTCCTTACCAGCCTCTGAGCCAGGACCCCCAGAAGGGCGTCGGCGAAATTAAAAGGGTCCATACCCATGTCCAGGAGCCTGGTGATCGTCTCAGGCGCGCTGTTCGTGTGCAGGGTGCTGAAAACCATGTGGCCGGTGAGAGAGGCCTCGATACCGGTTGAAACGGTCTCCTGATCCCTCATCTCTCCGACCATTATCACATCCGGGTCAGCCCTCAAAAAGGCCCTCATGGCGGTGGCAAAATCAAACCCTATCTTGGGTACGACCTGGACCTGGCGCAAGCCTTCCTGGGTTATCTCTACAGGGTCCTCGGCCGTCCAGATCTTTGTTTCAGGCTTGTTTATGTGGGCCAGTGCCGCATGCAGGGTGGTGGTTTTACCGCTGCCTGTAGGGCCGACCACAAGCACGATACCGTAGGGTTTTGTAATCATTTCCACAAGGGAATCATAGGTCTTGCTGCTCATACCCATCCTGTCAAGCGGGATGGGATCGCCTGCAGCCAGCAGCCGCATGACTATATCCTCGTTCTGGCCGGCGGTGGGGATGGTGGCCACACGCAGCTCAATATCAAGGGGAGCGAACCTCCTGAATTTTATCTTCCCATCCTGCGGTATCCTTCTTTCCGCGATATCCAGATCCGACATGATCTTGATCCTTGAAACGATCGCCCGCTTGAACGTATAGGGCAGGGTCTGATACACCTGACAGGCCCCGTCGATCCTTATCCTTATTACC
>Ga0272442_10003057_pt1 | contig 23715 bp, 24 predicted proteins | sample SSMForm2O_FD_200262 | JGI IMG/M metagenome (GOLD analysis project Ga0272442, IMG submission 200262) | Marine sediment archaeal communities from Little Sippewissett salt marsh, Falmouth, MA, United States - SSM-Form-2O | ecosystem: Environmental > Aquatic > Marine > Wetlands > Sediment ...
AAGGTTAAGATTATCACTGTCATCCCCCGAAAAAATATTAAAACCATGACACCCTCAATTGTAGAAACTCAGATTTACATTTATGATAAGTGATTTTTCTGTATAAGCTAATTCTGTTGAAGCAGTATCTAAGCACATTAGCCAGTCTGTAATAGATAAAACATTCTAACTCAATTAATTTCTTTTTCTCGGTCATAATATGTGAAAATACTTTTGATAATTGATATTTCCATCTGTCTAAACTGTATAAAAAACTGATAGCAATCCAAAGTACAGTATTCATATTTTGTAATCTACAGTAAGTCTGTAATTGTATTCGTTCCCAGCCATAATCAGTTTTCACTTGCCTATGAACTTCTTCAATCTTCCACCTTAGTCGATAGGCATCTAAGACAAATCTCACTATTTCTCTTTTGGGAAGCTCATCTCTATTTGTTTTGCACAGGAAATAAAATAAACCGCTTCGAATGCTGCTGTCTTTTCGGTTACTTTTGATCTTAGCCACAACCAGCACAGCTTTTGTTAGGGTTGGTTTCTTAACTGGATGTGAATTAAGAGGTATCTCGATAGGACACATCCCAGCTGATATTGTTGCTTCATCGGGCAATTTAAAACGATAGCGTAACTTTGTTGATCTCGCTAATTCATCGATGTTCTGTTTCTTATCATGGAAATAAACATCACGGTTATTCTTCATGCGAATAATATATGATGCTTCATGAGCATGAAGTTCTTTAATTACTTTCCGATCATCGAACCCGCGATCAAAGACAAAAACTCCTTGATTATTGGAATATACTATTATATCTACGATACGGTCAAATAAGGTGTTCTTCATTGTATCTACATCAATTACTTTGCTGTGAAGTTGAGAATACATAGGAATTATTGATATATCATTCCCTTCCTGATTAACTCCAACAATATCTAAAGCATCATAACCGGATTTCCATTTGCCATCGTTTCCATCACGAACTTTAGAGATGCCTTCCATTTTTTCTGCATATTTCTTTACTATATCGCTCGGATCGACAATAATAAGGCTGTCTTGTTTTAATTTACCACTCTGTTTCTGGAGAAGTGTCTGAGATAAACGGTTATTTAAGTCTGATTTATCCAAATGATAAATTAAGCGTTCCTGAGTTTTCTTAGATGCTATCTTCTCACCTAGTGACTGCGCTGTTCTGCGGACGATACAGCTCTGTGATGAGATGATGCCGTAGCAACTCTCTTTTAGAAAGCGTTGTTCTGTTTTATTGAGACTGTTTGAAAATCTTTTCGTAAAATATGAAAATTTCTCTTGCAATTTTTGCAGCATTATTTTTTCTTCTTTCATTGCTTCAATGCTCCTTTTATGGTGTTTTTAGTTAAGACAATTATATAAAAGGAGCATTTCTTTTCAATCAATTTTTTATACTTTTTTTACTCATAATCTTTTGTATTGCAATATGATAATTGAACCCTTGCCACATTTTTTCGGGGGATGGGTGTAATTTCCACCCAGTTATTTGTCTTTATTAGATAATAAAAAGCTTTACTTACAGATTAATCCTAGAAGCTTTTGGTTTGTAATAAGCTTGGAGGTAGTGTATGGTATATACCAAATCTGAAATTATCGAAAAGGGAAAAGTGATAGTCATCGGTTCCGGTAATTGGGGAGCAACCCTGGCTACCCTGTTTAGCAAAAAAAATAAGGTTTATCTTTGGACAATTGATCAAGCAGAAGCAGATCAATTGAACCAAACCAGAAGATTTCAGATATTTCCAGACCAAAATATTAATGATAACATAAATGTTGAAAAAAAATTTTCTCGCTCGATTGATAAAAACGATATCGTGATCATAGCTATTCCATCCCGAAAAATAATCGAACTTATCGATGAGTTTATAGGTCATGAATACGATGACTGTATTATCCTCAATGCTTCCAAGGGTGTAAAACATTCTACTTTGATGACAGTGGGACAAAATTTTATTAGTCGGATGCCAAAAATTAAATTTGCCACTCTTTCCGGTCCTACTATTGCCACGGAGCTTATGAACGGGCAACCGGCCAAAGCAGTTTTGGCTTCCAAAAATGTCTCTCTCCTTCTACATCTACAGGATATTCTCAACAATGATCTGCTCAAGTTTGAATTCAGTCGTGACATAAAAGGTGTTGAACTGGCTGGCTCTCTTAAAGGGATAATTGCCATTGCGGCCGGTATCTCAGATGGTCTTGGATTTAAGAGTAATATTACAGGTTTGATTCTTACCTACGGATTGAGAGAGTTCGACAATGTGATGAAATTCCTGGGGGTAAAAAGCGCTACTGTTTATGGAATCGCTGGAATGGGAGACCTGGTTACAACCTGCATTTCCGAGAACAGCCGTAATCGTAAATTTGGTAAACTACTGGCAACAGGATACGGACTCAACAAAGCTCTGGAAAAAGTAGGTATGGAAGTAGAGGGGGTTTCTATGGCTAAAACAGTTCAAAAACTGGCAAAATTCAACCTTTCCATTCCACTCATCTCTTGTATAACCAGAATAATTTTCGAGGATGTAAAAGATATCCGTAAAGAGCTTCTGGATACGATAAACTCGATCACAGTTTGATCTATTTTTTTAAAATCTGCTCTAAACATAAATAAAGTTGAGGAGTTTTCATGACAGCGAAGTATCTTTTGATCTCTGTTTATACGATTTTTATTATTATTCTGGGACTGTTGGGACATCGGAAAACGAAATCCTTTAACGATTTTCTTCTTGGTGGAGGTAAGATTGGTCCCTGGATGACAGCATTTTCTTATGGAACCGCTTATTTCTCCGCAGTACTTTTTATCGGATTTGCCGGTAAGATAGGCTGGGGATTTGGATTATCAAGTCTCTGGATCGCGGCTGGCAATTGTCTGATCGGCACCTTGGGAGTATGGCTTGTTATGGGTAACAGCATAAAAAAAGCAGCTCTAAAATATCGGGTTCATACCATGCCAGAATTCCTGGCTGCCCGTTATAAATCTCCGTTTTTAAAGCTTTTTACTTCCAGTGTATTTTTCGTTCTATTGATTCCCTACACAGCTGCGGTTTTTATGGGTTTAAGTTATCTATTTGAGATCAATTTTAATATTCCCTACACCTACGTACTTCTGTTTATGGGAATGCTTACTGGGATCTACCTGATCCTGGGCGGATATAAATCCATGGCTATGGTTGATGTGTTCTTCGGGATCATCATGGTTTTTGGTGTAATCCTACTGCTTTACAGCACTGTTAATAAAGCAGGTGGTATGACAATGCTGGTGGATAAACTCAATTCCATAAACCCCGGATTGACCAGTTCGGTAGGACCTCCCGGATTCTGGGCTTTGATCTCTCTTGTATGCCTAACCAGCGTAGCTCCTTTTGCTATGCCTCAACTGGTCCATAAATTCTACTCCATCAAAGATGCTAAAGCTGTAAAGATTGGCATGATTGCCTCTACGGTTTTTGCTGCCTTAGTAACAGGTACTGCCTATTTTACTGGGGCCCTAACCAGGATCTTTATTAATCCGGTTAATAATCCGGGAGCTTTCAGCAATGGTAAACCGATTTTTGACGCCTTAATGCCTGAGTTGGTAGCAACTGTTATACCCCCGGCCTTAACTATTATCATTTTATTGTTGATCCTTTCTGCTTCAAAATCAACCTTAGCAGCACTGGTTCTGATGTCCAGTGCCACCCTCACCGAAGATCTTTACAAAGGGTTCATAAACAAATCTGCTTCCGACAAAACCTTGACCTCAATGATGAGGATCTGCAGTGCTGTTTTCATCTTACTGGCAATAATCCTGGCTTATTTAAAACCCGCTGTGATCGTTACCATTCTTGCAATATCCTGGGGCGGATTGGCTTCGGTAGCCCTTGGTCCTTTTATTTGGGGATTGTTCAACCGAAAAGCAAACGGTACAGGAGCAATTATAGCTGCTATCGGAGGATTTGGTATTTGTCTATTCCTATTCATCTACTGGGGCCCTAGCATGGTCCCACAAGCTGGATCAATAGGTATGCTGGCTTCGATAATCCTGGTTCCACTTGGTAGCGTTTTTGCTAAAAAATAAAATATCTCCCAATTGATTTTTCCTTAAGAATTGGAAAGCTAAAATCTGGAAATAAAAAATTAAATATCTTAATATTTCAAAAATTTTATTGACCACTTATTTAGATATAAATTCAATGCCAATGTGGAAATTGAGGATCAATTTTTTTGTTTTCCTGCCAAGGCTTAGAAAAATTGGAAATCCCATATTCCGCAATTCAAGAAAGGAGTTTTTATAGTATGAGCAAAAAGATCTATGTCGGCAATTTTCCCTGGAGTACAACCGAAGAAGATCTGGAGGATCTTTTCTCCCAATATGGTGAAGTTCAAAGCGTCAAGATCATTACAGACCGCGCCACAGGAAGATCAAAAGGATTTGGATTCATTGAGATGACAGATGCCGACAAGGCAATTGCCGAACTGAATGGGAAGGATTACAACGGTAGAAATCTTAGAGTTGATCTTGCCGTTGAAAGAAACAACAGGAGATAAACAGGCAATAAATTTTCACTTTTTTTATTTTATTAGGAACAAATATTAGATTAAATAATTGATAATATTTAAATTACAAATCAAAAGTATTTATACTTAAGATTTAATAAGTGGGGAAATTGTCTCTAATCCAATTTAAAGTTGGTAATACTTTAAAGACCGGATGTATTTTTATACTCTACTATTCTATTCTTACCAGTTTTCTGGTTGCATCGATTGCTCCCTCCGTTTCCAGGATCTTTTTCTGGAATTCCTGAGGTGAATCTTCGATCCTAATAACATCATGAATTTCGTATTCATTCAACTCTTCAGTTGTTATTTCAGCCTGGGGGTAGATCATCTTAACCGTATCCCAATCCAGGCTGGCAATAGTGAGTTTTTCCAGATCAAGGTAATAAACATAAGAATTAAAGGAAATATCGGGATAAAAATTGTAGATAAATATTAGATTGGTTTCAGCCGGAAATTCTACCACATAGGAGTTTGAAATCTCATTTTCAGCATCATAACTGTTAATTCTTAATCTGCTCTCATCGTCTTTGTAAAACCGATAGTAGCCCTCAGTTTCGTCTTCATATCTATATTTTCCATAATAATCTTCGGAGATCTTTCTGTTTTCATAAAAACTGGCAAAATAAAACTTGCATCCGAAGATCATAATCAGCGACAATCCCAATAAAATGAGCTTTCGCATTGATTCTCTCCTTATTATTATTTATTGTTAACTAATCTTCAGTCCGGAAATTCCCGATTTTATTTTATCATAGTTAGGATTCGATCCAGATAGGAATTTATTAGAAAACCAAATATAATAAAAGTGCAAACAAAAAAGATCAACAAAAACCCCTTGGCCTTAGCTGATTTTCCTCTTACCAGCTTTGTATCTCTGATAACTTTCATTCCGGGTGGTGGGAAAGAATCAAATCGAAAGACCTTATAGGCAAGATAAAGGAAGTAAAGACTGATAAGGCTGATAAAACCAATATTTATAATTTTAAACTTTCCTACTAAACCAGCCATCTTTTCCAGAGCCAGCTGGGGAGATCTCTCTGCAATATTCAGAATGTCCATTTGAAAACGTTGAATATAAAAAAAAATGATAATACCAACAACAATTACAATTACTATAACAAAAGTAATAGCCCTCTTAATATTCTTATCTGTTTTTACTAACTCCTGGTTTTCTTTATAGGTTGAATAATCCATAAAAATCTCCTCTAAGCCGGTATTTAATATCCTGTTAATCCATCTGTCAAACATAAAAAACCCGATTAAGAAAATCGGGTTTTAATATTTATTAAGAAATCATTTTATCAGATCAAGTTCCTGATATGTCCTTTCCCAACCCCCTTGACTTTGCATCCGGCAATGAGAAACTCTTTGATCTTATCATCGGTGAGGAAATTGGAGCAATCAATGATCAGAGGTTTGGTGCCGGCAATTTCAACTATTTGGTTAGGGGAAAGGGACTTGTAATATTTATGTCCAACAGCATAAATTATCACATCCGCTTCTTTAATTGCATTTCCCAGTTCCGATTCGACTTTTACATTTTCCATTTCTGGCCAGAAATCTACATAAGGATCATGAACTTTTACTACTGCCCAGGATTCATTGAGGAATCGAACCAGAGTTTCTGATGGGGAATGTCTGGTGTCACCTATCTCTTCCAGATAGGATGCTCCCAATACAGCTATTTTAACATCCTCCAATTCTGGAAACTCGTCTCTGATCAGATCCAAGGTATGTAGTGGCATAGTATCATTCACATTCACTGACCTGATTGCCATTTCCAACTGACCATCAAGTTCAAATATTGAATTCATGGCCCAGTTAGCCAGGACCGGATCCTTGGTTAAACAATATCCACCTACACCCAGACTTGGTCTCAGGAGGTTATCATGGGTACCCTTTCTTTTCCTAATTGCAGACCTAACCTTGAACAGATCAACCCCAATCTGTTCGGCAAATCTTGCCCATTCCAAAGTCAGAGCAATATTCGTCGCCCGATAAGAATTCTCCATCACCTTGGAGAGTTCGGAAGCGTTTGTATTTTCCAGCTCTGTCAAAGGATATTTTTCCACGTTAAGGATATCGGATAAAAAATCACGAGCCAGTTCTTTACTGAGAGGATTAATCCCAGAATATACTCTCCAGAAATCTCGGATAGAACTTACATATTTAGCTCCCGGCATAACTCTTTCATAGGAATGAGCTATCAGGGGCGGGTTTTTCTTTATATTTATTTTTCTTTTTCGGAACTCTTCCTCTATTATCGGTTTAACCACTTTTTCACAGGTTCCCGGGGGGACTGTCGTTTCAACCAGTATCAGGCAATCGGGTTTGATGTGTTGACCAAGAGTACGCATACCATCTCGGAAAGCCGAAAGGTCACAATATCCTTTTTCAGCTTCACCGAAAGCAGGTTTGGTGGCATCCAGCTGAATATCCACAACAACAACATCAGCTACTTCGTAAGCATAATTGAGCCAGGTTGCTCGCAAAGTCTGTTTAGTTTTGACACATCGTTCAAAAATTTCCGGAACTTCAGAATCCGATGAATTAACCGGTGGTCTGCCTTCATTAATAACCGGCACCTTCCAGTAAGAACGGATAGACGCTCTCTGTTGCCCGTGCACAAAATAGGCTGATTTACCATCACTATCTACCGAATCTGCTACCACGGCAGCCATAACACATCCAACGAAACCAAGACCCTGAACTGCCACTATTTTTCTACCCAACTCTCTTTGCTGCTTGGTTATAGCCTGCAATTCCTTGAACTCAATCTCGGTCTCTTTTTGATCGGGGAGATTAAATTCCCGACCATCAGGTGCCAGCGAAAATTTCTGCATTAAAAAATCCTCCCAATTTTGTTAGTAAATTAAATAAACTACCCTAGAATCAATCTGGCAGGCACCTCCCAAAAATTCCAACGAAAACTAGTTGAGGACAGATCAATTAAGCTTCCACTCCCGAATCTTTAAGCGTTTCCAACTCTTTGATATCTATCTGATCTAAAGCATCTTTAATCTGCTTCATCTCAACATTTATTCCTTCAACATTAACCACAAACCTGTCGACTACGATCACATTGAATTTTCCAGTCCTGATTTGATAATTATATTCTTCATAAGCTTTGTGACCAGCATAAGTAGTCGTTTTTTCATATCCTTCTTTGTCCTCACGACTGAAATCACTCATTGCCCAGGCAAAACTGGCCATTACAGTTACACCACTCATTCCACCGATATCACTTATCTTAATGTTAATCCTGCTATCACCGTTTTCAGAGTTATATTTAGCCTCAGCCTCCGTAATCTTAACTCCCATGAGTTCAACAGCTTCTCCCGAAATATCAATTCGGGACATATTTAGTATTTCTTCAGGCATAAAATCTTGCAATTTTTCATAAGTGAGTGGCTCTACTTCTTTGCCCCCACTAATAAACTCCTCCATCTGTTTACGGATTTCTTCAGGATCATCCGTATCTTTCATGTCTTTCGCTGTCTCACCCATCTTTTCGCCAATTTCCTTCAATTCCTTGGCTGCTTTTTTCATCTCTTTGAATCTTTTTCCGCAACCGATTAAACCAAAAATGATTAATATAATTAGAAATATTTTTACAAAATTCTTCATTCCTTTTCCCCCAATAAAGCATTATTAACATAAAATAGAAAGCTCTTTTCAGTCATTAAAGACTATATAAAGAGCTGAAAAAAAATGGATATTTGTAAACACTTGTATTTTGTCAATCCCAAAAATAATCCAAGATTGACGTCATTTGGATAAATTATTTGTTTGTATTCAAATAACAGGATTGATTTATGGAGTTAGAAAAATGTATAAATTAAATGTTTGGTCACAGTTTTCCTCTGCTCACAGCTTGCGGGGATATGATGGCCCCTGCCAGAATCTGCATGGACATAACTGGAAGGTAAGGGCAGGTATAAACTGCTCTAAGTTAGATAATGCAGGTATGACAATAGATTACGGTATTGTTAAGAATCATCTTGAAAGCATTCTCCAGAAATTCGATCACCGATTTCTTAATGAACTTGATTATTTCAAAGAATGCAATCCTACTTCGGAGAACATAGCCAGAGTCATCTTTCAGGAAATGAAAAAGTTAATATATATTAAGGGATGCCAGGTATCAGAAATAGAGGTATGGGAATCGGATCGCACCTCCATGATCTATTACGAATAGAGGGAAGTTGAACTTGTTAAGGATAACTGAAGTAGAATTTTTAAAAAGTGCTATCAAAAAAACGGAATACATAGACAGTCTTTATTCTGAAATAGCTTTTGCAGGGAGATCTAATGTAGGTAAGTCATCATTGATAAACGTACTTCTGGGAAGGAAAAACATTGCGAAGATCAGTTCCACTCCGGGAAAAACTAGACTGATTAATTTCTTCAGAATTAAATTTAAAATCCCTGAAAAAAACCAGTCTGGATATTTTTATATAGTTGATCTCCCTGGTTATGGTTTTGCTAGAGTCAGTAAAATGGAACGCAATAAATGGCAGACCATGATCGATACTTACTTTAACAACAGATTGAATTTAAGGGGGATTATCCTACTGGTTGATATCCGTCATCCTGCAGATGTGAAAGATAGAATCATGTTACAATTCCTGAGAGAAAAGCAAATTCCCTTTCAGGTTGTCGCAACTAAAGCAGATAAGATAGCTTCCACCAGAAGGAAAAAAATCTTAAAAGAACTGGCAACAGATTTGGATTTGGAAAAAGATAAAATACTCGCTTTTTCTGCCTTGGAAAGAAGTGGAGTAAGTGAAATATTAAACTGGATCAACAATATAATTCTCTAATATTGATTGACAATAGAGTTTACCAAAAAAATATTCTATACTAATAATTTAACAGGTGTAATAATGCTGGGAAATATTAAGTCACCAAAAGATGTAAAAAAACTTAAATACAGTGAATTAGTAAAATTAGCACAAGAAGTAAGAAAACGAATCCTTCAAGTTACCGCCAGAAATGGGGGTCATGTAGCTCCCAGCTTAGGAGCAACAGAAATTGCTATTGCCTTATTGAAAGTATTTAATCCTCTGGAAGACAGAATAATCTGGGATGTGGGTCATCAATCATACGCTTATAAAATCCTAACCGAAAGAAACGAGCAATTTGACACCCTTCGCCAGTTGGGTGGGATAAGTGGTTTCAACAATATTTTCGAAAGCAAATATGATGCCTTTGGGGTAGGACACAGCAGCACCTCTATTTCAGCAGCTTTAGGTATTACGGTTGCTAAAGAATTAAGAAAAAAATCTGGCAAAGCGATCGCTATCATTGGTGATGGTGCCCTCACGGGGGGCATATCATTTGAGGCAATGAACCACGCCGGGCATCTAAAAAAGGACATGATCGTTATATTAAATGACAATAACATGTCGATCTCAAGAAATGTGGGTGCCCTACAAGCTTATTTAACTAATATCCTGGTTAGTAGATCCTATAACGCTTTAAAGGGTAAAATCTGGGATCTGTTCCAACATTTTCCCAACCGTTTCAAGCGACGTCTGATAGCTTTGGCCCAAAAATTCGAAGAAAACCTAATAAATTTCTTTGTCCCCAACGTTATCTTCGAGGATCTGGGTTTTAAATATGTTGGTCCCGTGGATGGACATGATCTAAGGCGGTTGGTAAAAATCCTTAATCAGGTAAAAATAAATATGATAGGTCCGGTTCTGGTTCATGTTGTTACCAAAAAAGGTAAGGGTTACGAATTTGCCGAGAACAATGCTCCCAAATTTCATGGTTTGGGTCCCTATGAAGTTAAAACAGGAAAGTGTATTAATAAAACAAAAATCTCTTTTTCCAGTTTTTTTGGATCAACGCTTACAAAATTGGCAGTTAGGAATAAGAAAATAATTGCAATTACGGCTGCCATGACAGAAGGAACCGGCCTAGTTGAATTTGCCGAAAAATATCCCAACAGATTTTTTGATGTCGGAATCGCTGAACAGCATGCAGTTACATTCGCCGGTGGTCTGGCCGTGCAGGGTTTAAAACCCTTCATTGCCATATATTCTACATTTCTGCAAAGAGCTCTGGATCAGGTGATACATGATATTGCCCTGCAGAAATTACCTGTTGTTTTCTGTTTGGATCGAGCAGGACTGGTTGGAGAAGATGGGGCTACTCACCATGGTTCTTTCGATCTTTCCTATCTTAATTTTGTTCCCAATTTAACGGTAATGGCTCCTTCCAATGCTGAGGAATTTGCTGAGATGCTTAAATTCGCAGCAAAATTTAAAGATGGTCCCATTGCTATACGATATCCTAGGGGAGCTGCTCTTTTTTGCAAGCAGGAGGTCCCGGATCTGGAAATTGGAAAATTCTGCATTAAGAAAGCAGGAGACAAAATTGCGTTGATCGGGATCGGTAAAGCCTATAATGATACTATTATCCTATATGAAATGATCAAAAAAGACTTTCCAGAACTAGATCCCTTCCTGATCGATGCCAGATTCCTCAAACCGCTCGACACAGAATTTCTTTCCGAAATTGATAATAATGTCGATTATATAATAAGCATGGAAGATAATAGCCTTATCGGAGGATTTGGAAACTCTCTAAAATCTTTCTTCTCTGAATCTAATACTAGAGTTATCTCATTTGGTTATCCAGACAAATTTATAACTCATGGAAAAATTGGATTATTAAAAGAATTGGTCGGCATAAACCCCGAACAGATTTATACCAAGATAAAACCGATCTTATCAAGAATCAACTGATGCTATTCAAGCACGACACAATCTGTGCTCTCTCCACTCCTCCTGGAATCAGCGGGATCGCGGTTATCAGGATAAGTGGAAAAGAAGCAATTAAAACAGCAGATAAAATATTCAGGGGTAATATTAATTTGAGCAAGGCTAGATCCCGCCAGCTTAACTTCGGTAGGATATTGGCTGATGATCAAATAATCGATGAAGTAATGATAACTGTGTTCCGGGAACCTAAAAGCTACACAGGTGAAGATCTGGTGGAGATATCTTGCCATGGTAGTATGTTCATCATAAATCGGGTCATCAAATTGTTGTTAAAAAATATCCGGCTGGCGGAACCAGGAGAATTCACTCAAAGAGCCTTTCTAAACAATAAACTAGGACTGACCCAAGCAGAAGCTATTGGTGATCTGTTAAATTCCCAAACTCAATATTCTCATCTGGTAGCAATGCAGCAACTGGAAGGAACGCTGCGAAAGAAAATTGAGAACTTACTCGAAAAACTAACTGATATAAGAACAAAAATAGAACTGGAAATTGATTTTCTGGAGCAGAGATTGGAACAACTCGATAATAGAAAATTGATCCCCGAGCTTGATGAACTTCATTCTCAACTGATGGATCTGGTGAATTCAGGTGAAGAGGGTATAATTCTCAGAGATGGATTAAGGCTAAGTCTTGTTGGGGCGCCAAATGTAGGCAAATCAAGCATTTTCAACGCCTTTCTCAAAACTGAGAGAGCAATTGTTACCCCTCACCCGGGAACAACTCGGGATTATCTCGAGGAAATCATCTCTCTTAAAGGTTATCTGGTTAAAATCTACGATACTGCCGGTATCAGGGAAACAAATGATCAAATCGAAAAAATCGGGATCGAGCGTTCTTATTCCATCATAAAAGAATCTCATAAGGTAATCTTCATAATTGATGGTAATGAAAACCTGCGGGAATATAGGCAGCTAAAGCAACTAATCCCGGAAGAAAAAATAATCAAAGTTATTAACAAGTCGGATAAATTAGACAAAAAAGAACTGAACTTTTACAAAGTTAAAGGTTATGTTGCCTGTTCTGCTAAACTAAAAGATGGATTGAATTGTTTAAAGCAATCGATCCTGAAAGAGATCCTGATCGATCCAGAAACAGTAAAATCCGGTATTTTAAGCAATACCCGCCAGGTATCAGCAGCAAAGCGTGCAGCTAAATCAGTATCCAAAGCGATTAAATCTATCCAGAATAATCTGGGTTATGAATTTACCGCTTTCGATCTGAAAGAAGCCAGTTCCGCTCTGGAAGAGATTATCGGTAAAATAACAGATGATGATATACTGAATCGTATTTTTGAGAATTTTTGCATCGGGAAGTAGACCACACAAAATTATTTGACAGAAGATCTCTTTTGATAAATCTACAGTTGATTACCAAAAAATAGTTTTACCAAAAAGGAGAAGTAAATATGCAAAACAAATTTTTTTCTTTTATTGCCCCTTATCTGACTTTTATTGATACAGGTAAATTTTTCCGTCGTCCGTTCAGTTGGCTTTATACGGTTATTGCAATCTTAAATCTGATCTTTCCGTTTTTCATTCTTTATAGGGCAATTGACGGTGGTATTTTTAGAACACCCGCAAAATTCGTGATAGTCTTTATCCTGGTTTGGTTTACCATAACTTTTGCCTGCTGGCTCGGGTTCCAGATCTGGTGGGATAGAAAGAACAAGCTTAATTTTACCTCCGAAACCAGAGATGATTTTATCACTACCCCAATTTTTTCTCATTTCATCCAGACTGCCGGGGAATGGCTGGGAACTTGGATAGCTGTTGTTGGATTTGTGTTCTCCCTGTTGGCTACGATATTTCTGGGTAGAGAAGGATATTATATGAGCCGTCAGATAGGTCTAGGGTTTTTCAACATCGGTTTGCTGTCAATAATACTTATGCCCATCTATGGTTATCTGCTAATAATTATCTCCCGATTCTTTGCCGAGCAGTTTCGGGCTCTGGTTTCCATCGCCAATAACACCAGAAAATAATCATATTAAATGCTTATAAGGTCAGCTTCGGCTGATCCTGATAACCCATATAATAATCTTGATTTTAGTAATTCTCGGATCTTTTATTTAATTATTTGGAGGAAGAAATGGATATTCATTCCATTATTGAAAGCATTCAAGATAAACTGAATGTAAAAGCCGATGTAAAATTCGTATTCGGGAATATGGTCGAAACCAAAGATAAGTCGATCATCCCTGTAAGTGCTATTAAATACAGTTTCGGCGGTGGTATGGGTAAAGGACCCGACCTAGCTAAGATAAAAGGCGTTACCAAGAAAGAAGTTGGGAATGATAATAAAGAAAACCGCCCCGAAGGTAAAGGTGTTGGTGGCAAGCTATCCAATCAACCCCTGGGAGTATTTGAGATCACCGAGACCAAAACCCGATTCCTACCGGTTATACCGGTGAAAGCGATGCTGGTTACCCTAGGAATATGGATTATAGTCAGTTTGATTAAAAGAAAGAAAAAATAATAAAAATGTGTAAATTATTACACCAATACGTCAGGAGAAAAAAATGGATGTAAAATTAATTATTGTTATAATGTTAGTAATCCTTTTATTAAGTGCCTGTGTCCCAGGTGACGGCAAACATACATCATCAAAACGGGCAGGTTTTCTCTGGGGTATCTGGCATGGCTGGATAGCACCGATCTCACTCATCATCAGAATTTTCAACCCAAATATCAGAATTTATGAAGTTTACAATACAGGCTGGTGGTATGAATTCGGATTTTACATTGCAATTATTGGCGGTTTCGGAACTATTTCCCTCACCAGAAGAAAAAGAAAGAAACACTAAACATTTTATATAACCAAGGATAACATTATGTCAGTCTCAGAAACATATCGGAAAATCTATGATGTTGTAAAACAGATACCCGCTGGTAAAGTTGCAACTTATGGTCAAATTGCCGAATTAGCCGGTTTCTCCAGACAGGCCAGGATGATAGGTTATGCTCTGCACTCAATGCCAGAGAGTGAGGATATACCTTGGCATCGGGTCTTGAACGCCAGGGGAACCATCAGCTTGAAAAGTGATGGAGGCAAAAGCGAACAGCAGGCAATGCTGGAAGCAGAAGGGATAAGGTTTAACAAGCAAGGAAAACTGGATCTGAAAAAATACAGGTGGTGAAAAACAGATATTTCTGAAATAAATCCGAGAATCGGCTTCCAATTGAAGCAAGCAATTTCATTTACTGGGGGAACTGCAATGTTAAAAAAGATAAATCCTATTGATACAAAAGCTTGGAATGAATTGAAGAAACATCATCGAAAGATGAGATCATCCCAAATGAAGGAACTCTTTAAAAAGGATACCCACAGATTTACAGATTTTTCCCTCAGATTCGAAGATATTCTGATTGATTTCTCCAAGAACATCATCACCAGAAAAACATTAAAGTTATTATTTAATCTGGCAAAAGAAATTGAACTAAATGATGCCATCAATAAAATTTTCACAGGTGATATGATCAACGAAACCGAAAATCGGTCAGTAATTCATACGGCACTTCGTAATCAATCCAATAAACCTGTCTATGTTAAGGAAAAAAATATCATGCCTGATATAAATCGGGTTCTTAACAAAATGAAAAATTTCACCTCTAGAATTCTGACTGGTGATTGGATGGGATATACGGGAAAAAAGATTACAGACATTGTTAATATCGGAATCGGAGGTTCCGATCTGGGACCTGTAATGGTAACCGAAGCCCTTAAACCTTATTGGAAAAAAGATATTTCCCCCCATTTTATCTCAAATGTGGACGGTACCCACATAACCGAAACACTGAAGAAGCTTGATCCTGAAACCGTTCTATTTATTATTGCCTCTAAAACCTTCACTACCCAGGAAACGATGACTAATGCTGATACAGCCAGAAAGTGGTTTCTGAATAAAGCTATAGATAAAAAATACATAAAACAACACTTTGTTGCTGTTTCTACCAATGAATCAGGTGTGAAGGAATTCGGAATCGATCCCAGAAATATGTTCGAATTCTGGGATTGGGTTGGTGGCAGATATTCACTCTGGTCAGCAATAGGACTGTCAATCGTTTGTACGATAGGATATGATAACTTCCGTGATCTTTTAGCAGGAGCTCAAGCTATGGACAATCATTTTCGCCATACTCCGCTTGACAAAAACATCCCTGTTATTTTAGCCCTGATCGGAATCTGGTATAATAACTTCTTTGGAGCTGAATCCGAAGCAATTCTGCCCTATAATCAATACATGCATCGTTTCCCGGCTTATTTACAGCAAGTTAATATGGAAAGTAATGGGAAATCGGTTGATCGAAATGGAAATAGAGTAAATTATGAAACTGGGCCGATCATCTGGGGAGAACCTGGAACAAATGGACAGCATGCTTTCTATCAGTTAATCCATCAGGGAACCAAGCTTATTCCCTGTGATTTTCTGGCTCCAGCAATAAGTCATAATCAAATCGGCGATCATCATCAAAAGTTGATGGCTAATTTTTTCGCTCAGACTGAAGCACTTATGTTAGGAAAAACCGAGGATCAGGTCCGAAATGAAATAAAAAAGACCGGAATGAACACCGACGAAGGTAAGAAGTTACTACCACACAAAGTTTTCTCCGGAAACAAACCCACAAATTCCATTCTCTTCAAAAAACTTGATCCCAGAACCCTGGGCAGTCTTATTGCTATGTATGAACATAAGATATTCGTTCAAGGCGTGGTCTGGAACATTTTCAGCTTTGATCAATGGGGTGTGGAGCTGGGTAAGCAGCTAGCAAAAAAGATTTTGCCCGAATTGAAAGATGAATCGGAAATATTAACCCACAACACCTCCACTAATGGGTTGATAAATTTTTATAAGAAAATTAAAAAATGAAATACAGAATATATATTGATGAAACTGGAAATTCCGATTTAAACAGCTCAGAAAATATTAATCACAGGCTTCTATCTCTAACTGGAGCAATTATTTCATTAGATTATGTGAAAGAAATTTTGAAACCTGAGATGGATGAAATCAAGAATAAGTTTTTCAATCAACATCCCGATGAACCTATTATATTCCATAGAAAAGATTTAATAAATTGTAGACATCCTTTTGAAGTTTTAAAAAATCCCAAAATACTAAAAAGATTTAATAGCATCTTGATTAATAAATTAAGTCGTTGGGAATATAAAATAATTACAGTGCTTATAGATAAGAAAAAACATAAAGACAAGTATAAAATCTGGAAATATGATCCATATCATTATTGTTTAGCAATTTTGATGGAACGATTTTTATTCTTTCTTGAAAAGAAAGATTCGATTGGGGATTTGATTATTGAATCTAGATGTGGAAAAGAAGATATTTAGACTTAAGAAATCCTTTCAGAATATATACCATGAAGATACTGAATACATCGAGTCTGAAAGGTTCAAAAAAAACTTTACTTCCTCACAATTAAAAGTAAAGCCAAAAATCGCTAATATTGCTGGGCTGCAACTTTCTGATTTAATTGCTCATCCAGGCAGAAGGCAAATATTAATCTATCTTAATTTTTTATCAAAGAAAAAAGAGATTTTTGGTGATAAAATTATCGAGTCCATTAAATCAAAATATTATTCTTATGAGGGTACAGTTTTTGGATATGGAATTAAAATTCTTCCATAAAAAAAACCCCGCATAGCGGGGCAATGGCATTCGCCATCCACCTCCAGAAAACTGAATTATATATATAAGAAAAAATTTAATAAAAATGTCAAGGAAAAAGAGCAAATTATGAAAAAGCAGAATGTTATCTGTGAATTTGTTTGTGTAACCTATGATATCGGACCTAGTCTGTCACCCTTTGTAGCAAGAGTTATTAAGATTATTAAACAGAATCGGAAAGTGAAACATGTATTAACTCCGATGGGATCAATTTTGGAAGGAAATTGGAATGATGTTCTGGAGTTGGTTGATGAAGTATTCAAAAGACTCACACCCGATTTTGAAAGGCTCGGAATAATCCTTAAAGTTGATTACCGTAAGAGTAAAAAAAATCGTATTAAAGGGAAGATCTCTTCTGTACAGGACAAACTGGAGGATTTAAATGAATCCCAGAATTAAGATTATCAAAGGTGATATAACCGAGTTGAAAGTTGACGCCATTGTCAATGCTGCCAATTCTTCCTTGTTGGGTGGTGGTGGTGTGGATGGGGCTATTCATCAGGCAGCAGGTCCTGAACTCCTTACTGAATGTAGAACCCTGAAAGGTTGTCCTACTGGTGAAGCTAGGATTACAAAGGGTTACAAGCTTCCTACTAAATTTGTTATCCATACTGTCGGTCCTATCTGGCAGGGAGGAAAAAATAATGAGGACAAATACTTGGCAGACTGCTATCGCAACAGCCTAAAGTTAGCAACTATATATGAGATAAAATCTATTGCTTTCCCTGCTATCAGTTGCGGAATTTATCGTTTCCCGCTTTCTCGAGCTTGTAATATAGCCATTAAGGAAGTTAATAATTTTCTGAATCAAAACAAACTACCGGAGAAAGTTATATTTATCTGTTTCGATGATAGGACTTACTCTGTTTATAAAGAAATTCTTTCTAAAAACCAGTAATAGCAAAGTATTAAAAAAACTTGTCTTTATCCAATTACGATCAGATGGTCGAAATCATTATTTATACAACTTTATAATAATTTATTAAATAATATTCGACATTATACTATTTTACTTTATAATATATCTATTGACATCAATTAGGTTGAAAATTGGGAATTGTAAGAGGAGGTTATATGTCAAAATCAGATATGGTTGTGCTTGGATTTTTAAATATTAAACCTATGTATGGATATGAGATCATTCAATTTGTGCAACAGCGCCAGCTTGACGTCTGGGCTGGGATAAAAATGCCATCCGTGTACAAAGCTCTTCATAGATTAGAGAAGAAAGACTACATTGAAGGTAAACAGATAACGGAAGGTAACAATCCTCCCCGAACAGTATATTCTCAGACTAAAGCTGGGAAAAAATACTTCAGGACTGTGTTGGAACATTATCTCAACCAGAAAAATCTCTTATCTCAAGACTTTTGGTTAACTATATCCTTTATCTACAAGAATATTGATCGAAATTGTCTTGTCCAGTCAATAGACAGAAAAATAGAGGTTCTAAACAAACATCTTAAAGGTCAAAAAGAAATTGAATATAAAATAGAATCCCCTAAATCCAACTTAAAGATACCTTTTTACGTTAAAATCCTGATGGATGTGGGAAAGGAAATTCATAAAGTTGAATTAAAAGCATTAAAAACGCTAAAATCGGAAGCTGAGAAAGAAAAAAACAAGTCAGCATTTATTACCAAGGAGGAGATTTGAAACTGATATCGTCCTTAATCATAATATTTTTCTTTACTAGCTGGTTTTCCATTCAGGCAGACGTCCTGACCTTAGAGAAAGCCAGGGAAATAGCATTGGAAAAAAATCCTGAGCTCCTTTCTCAGGAAAGTTCTTTTAAGGCAGCGAACTTCGATAAATGGAATTCAGCCTTAAGCTTGATTCCATCTGCCAGCCTTGATGGTTCTTACACTGAATATGAACCCAGTTTTATGAATGCCGACGAGTTAAGATCATATGGGATAACAGTAACCCAACCGTTGTTCAATGGAGGTTCGATCCTAATGGGGTACCTTATGAAAAAAGATCAGGCTAAAATAGCAGATGCAAGTTATCTTAACACTCTCTTATCAACTCTAGCGGAGGTTGATTCGAAATATTTTTCGGTTTTGGAAAGCAGTAGTCTACTGGAAATTGCCAAAAAAGATCTTGAAGCGTCAAGTTTACATTTGGAAATCGCCGAAGCACGGTACGAAGCCGGAACTCTATCCCGGGCAGATCTTCTTCAGATGCAATCTCAACAGGCATCCCGAGAAGTTACTCTCATTCAAATGGAAAATCTAAAACAGATTAACGAAGCAGATCTAGCAAATTTTCTCCAAATCTCTAACGGCTTTGATCTGGAAGAAATACCTTTCGATAAACACGAAATTTTCTTGAATAAAGTCCAAAATATTTCTTCTTCCCAGATCAATTATTATATTGATTATATTTCCTCACTTGGTATTGAAAAAAATCCCATTCTAAAAATGGCCAGATTAACTAAAAACATCTCGAAAAAATCACTCTACATGGCAGGGGGAAAATTTTTACCATCGCTCAATCTTTCCTACTCAAAAACCTGGGAAAAATATGATTACCAGAATAATTATGATGATTCCCAGAGGCTAATGCTAATTGCGTCATTACCCATTTTTCCTATTTTAGATAATTACACAGCTTTCAGCAAAGCCCGTCACGAATACAAAAGTTCACATTATGATCTTAATGCTACCGAAGATGCTGTCATGCTGGGTCTAAAGAGCTCCGTTCTTAACCTTGTCGCTGCTGCTAAGTCCGTTAAAGCAGCTGCTATTGCTCTTGATTTTGCCCGTGAAACTTTTGAACAGATGGAAGAACGTTTTCAAAATAATCTTGTTTCCACAAGTGATTTACTGGATGTAGAAGTTCTTTTAACCTCGGCTGAAAATCAATATATTACCAGTTATTACGACTTTCTGAGAGCAAAGACTTACCTTCTGCAACAGGTAGGAATGACCCAAGAAGACTTGATATTTAATCCCGACTTATTTAATAAAATGGAGGAATAATGAAGAAAATAATTTATATAATATTCATAGGATTGATTTTTATACTCAGTGCCTGTGGAAGAAAATCAAGAGATCAAGGAGAATCAAATACTATCCGAAAGGTCCCGGTTATAGTTGAAGAAATCAAACCCCGGGACTTGAAAGAATACATTCAGCTAACAGGAAAACTTGAAGGTTGGACAGATATTGTGATGAGTAGCGAAACCAACGGTAAGATCCTAGAATTGAATAAAAAACTGGGCGATTGGGTTGAAAAGGGTGAAGAAATAGGAAGAGTTGATAACCTTGATTATGAAATCAGACTGGAACAATCCAAGGCAGCCCTGATGGCAGCTGAAGCCAGTTTGGAAACTGCTCAGATGCAGATGGAATCATCGGAAAAATTATATCAACAGGACAAAATCTCAAAAGTCGAGTATTCCCAGGCTAAAAGCAATCTAAAAAATGCTCAGGCTGCCTTAAACGGTACTCAGGCTTCTTTAGAGCAGGCTCAGAAAGCCTACGATAATTCCCGTTTTGTTGCCCCTGTTTCGGGATACATTGCAGATCTACCGATCAAGGTCGGAGAGATGTTAACCGCTGGAGTTCCCATCTGCAGCATTGTAGATTCTAAAAAATTGAAAATAAAAACTGGTGTCGGTGAATCTAATATCAGAAAACTAAAAGCAGGACAAAAGGTTAATATTACTTACGGTAACCCTGATGAAATTTACATCGGAAATGTCAGTGGAATCGGAATCAGACCTTTGCGAAATACTGCCCTGTATCCGGTGGAAATCGAACTAGATAATCCCGGGAACAAATTACTTCCCGGAATGGCTGTGGAAGCGAGGATATTGGCAAATATCTATAAAAATGTATTCTATACCTCACTTAACAATATCCTGCAAGAATATGACAATCGCTATATTTTCGTGATCGATGAGGAAAATATAGCTCATAAGAAAGAAGTAAAACTTGGCTATGAAGTTGATGAGAAAGTAATTATCCTGGAGGGATTGCTGTCCGGAGAGTTATTGGTGGTCGAAGGTATGGATAGTCTGGAAGAAGGAGCACTTGTAGAGATAAGACAACCAGCGAAAGAGCAATAGGAGAGAGAATGTCACTGGTAAAATTTGCAGTTAGTAATTCAGCTCTGATCAATATGATAATGATAATTGTATTTATTACAGGAATTTTTGTACTTCGAGATATTCCCAAAGAAGACAATCCTGCTGTCGATTTCGGTTCGTTTGTAATCGTTATCTGGTATCCGGGAGTTTCTCCAACTGAGATTGAAGAATTGATCGTTAATGAGATCGAAGAAGAAATCTATGATGTGGAAAATGTAAGCTACATAACTTCAACCTCTGAAGAAGGTCGGGCAACTATTTACATCGAATTTGAAGCTGATGCTGATATCGAAAAAGCTCAAAACGATCTTAACACTGAGCTTGATAAAGTTACAGACCTGCCGGAAGATGCAGAGGACCCATTGCTGATAAGACTTAACATGAGAGAAATTAACGAGATCTGTGATATTGCACTGGGTGGTGACTTTTCAGGAAACGCAATCCGTGAGATAGCAGAGGATATGCAAGAAGGCTTACTCGATATTCCTTATATTTCCAAAGTAGAAATCAGGGGAATCAGGGAACGCGAGATCTGGGTTGAGGGAGATGCGGTAAAATTGGACGAATACGGCTTAACTGTTAATGATTTGATGGATGTTATCCGAGCCAGGAACATGAATGTGCCTGGAGGAAAAGTTAATTTTGGAAAAGCGGAATTTATTGTCCGAACCATTGGGGAATTTGAATCCGCTGATGATATCAAAGAACTGGTAATAACAACAGATGAAAACGGTCGTGCTCTCAGGGTAAATGATGTGGCTGTCGTAAACGATACCCTGGAAGAGAGAAGTACAATAGCAAAACTCGATGGAAAACTTAGTGTTCGGCTCGAACCTTATAAAAAGGCTGAAGGTAATATTATATCCGTAATGAAGGATGTACGAGAATACGTAGATAATTTCCAAAAGAATGTAGACGGACTGGAAGTTACAATTAGAAATGATGATTCCATAGAAGTTAGGAACAGTATTAGAACGTTGGGCAACAGTGCTCTGATTGGAGTTATTCTGGTCTTTATTGTCCTCTTTCTTTTCATCGGCTGGCGTAATGCTCTTTTCGCAGCCTGGGGAATCCCTTTCAGTTTCCTGCTCACATTCATCCTGATGAGATATTTTGACGTAACCCTAAACAATCTTTCGCTGTTTGGACTAGTTCTTGTTCTGGGAATGATCGTGGATGACGCTATTATTGTTCTGGAAAATGTTCATCGTCATATGGAAGATGGTGTTTGTCCACGAACATCTGCTATTATAGGTACAAAAGAGATCATGTGGCCCGTTATTGCAGCAGTGACTACAACAGCAGCAGCATTTCTGCCGATGTTGCTCATGGAAGGTATAATGGGAAAATTTATGCGAGTGTTTCCAATAGTTGTTTCCCTTGCTCTTTTGGCTTCTCTTTTTGAAAGTTTGATAATTTTACCCTCCCATATTTCCGATTTCTCCCGACCTGTTAAAAAAAGGAATACTCCCCACAAATTATTTAACTTTTTCTTGGTAAGGTATAGAAAAGCTATCAAGTTCGTACTCAGACATCGAGTAATAAGCCTTGTTACTGTTATAGTTCTTATGTTTCTCTCTTTTGCTGCTTTGGGATTTCGTCTGATCAAGTTCGAGTTTTTTCCAACTTCCGAATCAAAAACCATCAACCTTAAACTTAAAACCCCTATAGGTACCAACTTGGAAACCACCGATAAAATTGTCTCACAAATAGAGAATCATATTATGACCATGGCGGAAAAGGATGATGTCGAAGCTATAATCACTACCGTAGGTGCTATGTCAGTTAACTATCAGCGACAACTCAGCACTTCCTTTGCTGAACTTTCTATCGACCTGAAAGAATTCAACAAAATGAAATATTCACACTCCCAGATAAAAAATTCTATCCGCAATTACCTGGATAAGCTACCCGGTTTGTACTCCTATCAATTTGCTATTCCCAGAAGCGGACCTCCTACAGGTAAGGACATTGAAATCAGGGTAAAAGGTGACAATCTGGATAGGCTGGAATATATTGGTGAGATCCTTAAGAATGAATTGAGAGCCATTCCCGGATTAACTGACATTGAAGATAGTTTTCTGCCTGGCAAGAAAGAGATCAGAATCTTTCCCAAACACGACAAACTTGCAATGTATGGTCTAAATGTTTCACAGGTTGCGGGTGTCATCAGAACAGCATCTTATGGAACTACTATTTCTCAGTTCAGAGGGTCGGGTATAGATGAATTTGATATTATCGTAAGGCTGAAAAGTGAACAAATAGATGATCTGGAAGAAATAAAGAATCTCAAGATCAGGAACAGACAGGGAAATCTGGTGCCGTTAGCTGATATAGCTGTCTTCGAGATAACATCCGGTCTTTCCCGGATCGAGCATCGTGATAAAAAAAGGATCATCACCGTAAGCGGATCAAATACTTTTTATACTGAAAACGGATACACCAAAACCAGATCAACCGATGAAGTAATGCGAATACTTACCGGGAATAGACTAACTGGTGAAAAAGGAACATTGAGTAACTTCAATCAGCGTTTTCCTGGCTATCAAATTGATTTCGGTGGTGTTGTAGAAGAACAGCG
>Ga0272442_10003059_pt1 | contig 23709 bp, 21 predicted proteins | sample SSMForm2O_FD_200262 | JGI IMG/M metagenome (GOLD analysis project Ga0272442, IMG submission 200262) | Marine sediment archaeal communities from Little Sippewissett salt marsh, Falmouth, MA, United States - SSM-Form-2O | ecosystem: Environmental > Aquatic > Marine > Wetlands > Sediment ...
GCTGCTGGGCCCGGACACCGACTCCTCGCGCTCGGTCGTCGTGCCCAGCGACGGGTACCACACGAGCATCGACCTGCTGGCTGCGACCGGACGGCCCCAGCTCGCCGTGCCGATGGCCGACACCGCCGGCCTGTGCGAGGCGTGCGCGGGAGCCGCGCTCGTATGGGCGGAGATCCCGTCCAACCCGCTGCTCGACGTCCCCGACATCGCAGCGGTCGTCGCCTGTGCACGACGCCACGGCGTGCCTGTCGTCGTGGACTCCACGGCGGCCACGCCGCTGCTCGCCCGGCCCCTCCTCGACGGTGCGGACCTGGTGGTCCACGCGGCGACGAAGTACCTCTCCGGCCACTCCGACCTTCTGCTCGGTGTCGTCGTCGCCGCCGACCCAGGCCTCGCCGAGCAGGTGCGCGCACATCGCACGCGCCACGGCGCCGTGCCCGGGACGTTCGAGGCCTGGCTCGCCCTTCGGGGGCTTCGCACGCTGCCGGTGCGCCTGGACCGAGCCAGTGCCACCGCAAGGACCCTCGCGCAGCGACTGGCCGAGCACCCGGCCGTCCGCCGCGTGCGCTACCCGGGCTGGGGCGCCCTCGTCGCCGTCGAGGTCTCCGGCGACGCACAGACCGCCGACCGCGTGGCGACCGGCACCCGCCTGTGGGTGCACGCGACGTCGTTCGGTGGCGTGGAGTCCACTCTGGAACGCCGCCGCCGGTGGCCCGCCGAGCGGGAGGTGGTGCCGGAGTCGCTGCTGCGGCTGTCGGTCGGGCTCGAAGACGTCGACGACCTGTGGCAGGACCTCGACGCCGCTCTCACTCGCGCTTGACGTCGCGCGAGAGCAGGCTGTCCATCATCTGCAGCGGGGTCATCTCGCCGCGCACGACGTGCACCACGTGCTCGACGATGGGCATGTCGACGCCGGCCTGCCCTGCCAGCATGAGGATGGACTCGCAGGACTTCACCCCTTCGGCCACCTGCCGGGTCGAGGCGGCGATCTCGTCGACCGACTCGCCGCGCCCCATGCGCTCACCGAACGTGCGGTTGCGGGACAGCGGCGACATGCACGTCGCCACGAGGTCACCCAGCCCGGCCAGGCCCATGAACGTCGACGGCGTGGCGCCGAGGGCGGCACCGAGCCGAGACGTCTCGGCCAGGCCTCGGGTGATGACCGCAGACTTGGAGTTCTCGCCGAACCCGAGGCCATCGGCGATGCCGGTGGCCAGCGCGATCACGTTCTTCACCGCACCACCGAGCTCCGTCCCGACGACGTCGGCGTTGGTGTAGGGCCGGAACCTCGGCGTGTGGCAGGCCTTCTGCACCCGCACAGCGGTCTCGTGGTCGACGCAGGCCACTGTGGTCGCTGCTGGCTGCCGCTCGGCGATCTCCCGCGCCAGGTTGGGCCCGGACACGGCGACGAGCCGGTCCGCCGGGGTTCCGACCACCTCGCCCACCACCTGGGTCATCCGCTTGGCCGTGCCCAGCTCGATGCCCTTCATCAGGCTGACCACGATGACGTCCGGCGGGAACAGCGACGCCCAGGACTCCAGGTTGCCGCGCAGCGTCTGCGCAGGGACGGCGAGCACGACCATCTCGGCACCCTCGAGCGCCTCCTGCGGGTCCGGGGTCGCCCGCAGGCCATCGGCGAGCCTGATCCCGGGGTGGTAGATCGGGTTCTCGTGGGTGCGGTTGATGAGGTGGCACACCTCGCCCTCGTACCCCCACATGGTGACGTCGGTCCCGGCGTCGGTGAGCACCATGGAGAACGCCGTCCCCCACGACCCGGTGCCGAACACTGCTGCGCGCATGTCTCTCCTCGACTAGTTCTTGCGCGGGTTGCCCGTCGTGGGCACCCCGGCTGCGGATGGGTCGAATCGCTGCGCCGGCGCCGTCTCCCCGCGGATGGACTCCAGCTGTGCGGTGATGGCGGCCATGATGCGATCGGTCGCCGTCCGCAGGGAACGAGACCGGGTGTCGCCGCCGAGGTCGTCGAGGTCCAGCGGGGCCCCGGCCCGGACGGTGACGCGAGACGGCGGGAACAGCCGGGCAACTCGCCCGTAGGGCGGCAGGATGCGCTGGGCGCCCCAGTGGGCCAGCGGGATGACCGGGCACCCGGTCTCCAGCGCGATCCGCGCTGCGCCCGACTTGCCGCGCATGGGCCACAGGTCGGGGTCCCGGGTCAGGGTGGCCTCTGGGTACACCACGACACACCCACCGTCGGCGACAGCAGACAGGGCCCCTTGCAGTGACAGCGACGCATCGCGGCTCTCCCGGTACACCGGTATCTGACCGAGGTGGCGAAGGATGTCGCCGGCGACCGGGAGGTCGAAGATGGACGCCTTCGCCATGAAGCGGGGAACACGGCCGGCGTCGTTGAGGAAGTGCGCGACGATCAGCGGGTCGACCTCGGAGATGTGGTTGGAGGCGATGACGCACCCGACGCCCTCCGGGGGGATGGACCGCTCCCCCGCCCAGTCACGTCGGGTGATGGCGGTCATGGTCGGCTTCAGCGCCACGACCAGGGATCGGTAGGTGACACCGCGGGGGTTGCTCATCGTCGCCCCGATCTGCTGGCACGATCCACGGTCATGGTCCAGGCGCGGTGGACGGCGGTGGTGCCGGTCAAGCCCATCGCACTGGCCAAGACGCGTCTGTCTGCCGACATCGGGCTGCGCAGCCGGCTCGCGCTGGCCTTCGCTGCCGACACCGTTGCAGCCGTCGTGTCATGTGCCGGCATCTCGCGGGTGGTGGTCGTCACCGACGACGCGACCGTCAGCGACCTGGTCCAGCGGCGGCCGGGTGTGCTCGTCGTGCCGGACGAGCCCGACGCCGGTCTCAACCCCGCGCTGGAGCACGGTGCGGGGGTGGCGCGGCGCCTGGCCCCTGAGGACGGGGTGCTGATCGTCTCCTCCGATCTTCCTGCGCTGCGGCCGTACGAGCTCGCTGCGGCACTCGGCGACGTCGCGCCCGAGACCGCCGCGTTCGTCTGCGACGCGGCGGGTCTGGGCACCACGGTGCTGGCCATGCCTCCCGGCGTGACTGTCGAGCCACGCTTCGGGCCCCGGTCGCACGCTGCCCACCAGCAGGTTGCTGCCCGGATCGACCGTGTCGACATCCCATCGGTCCGCCGCGATGTCGACACCTGGGTGGACCTCTGGGACGCGAGACGGCTGGGCGTAGGACCGCGGACGGCGGCGGCGCTGAACTAGTCGCCCGTGGCGGGGGTTGACTCGGACGTCGCCTTCTTGGCCGCCGGCGCCGTGGTCGCAGCCGTCGACGCCGCTGGAGCCTTCTTCGCGGGGGCCTTCTTCGCGGCGGTCTTCTTCGCGGGGGCCTTCTTCGCGGCGGTCTTCTTCGCGGGGGCCTTCTTCGCCGGGGCCTTCTTCGCGGGAGCCTTCTTCGCGGCGGTCTTCTTCGCGGGTGCCTTCTTCGCAGGGGCCTTCTCCGCGGGGGCCTTCTTCGCAGGAGCGGACGCGGCCTTGGCAGCGGCCGGTGCCTTCGCGGGGGCTGGTGCCTTCGCTGCGGGCTTGCGCGGCGGCGCCTTGTCGTCGGAGCCGACCCCCGGGATCAGCGACGGCAGGTCGCGGATGCCGTCGGCGATCTCCTTGAGGTCGGTGCTCGGACGGAACTTGGGGACGCGGCTGGCCGCCTTCTCGATGATGTCCCCGGTTGCGGGGTTGCGCACCTGACGGGCCTGGCGCTGCACCGCCTCGAAGACGCCGAGGCCCTTCACCCGAACCTTGTCACCCTCGGTGATGGCCCGTTGGATGACGTCGACGACGGCGTCGAGTGCCGCCTCGGCGTCCTTCCGGGTGCCGTCCATGCGTTGGGCGATCTCGTCGATGAGCTCTGCTCTGTTCACGTGGCCTCCTCGGCCGTCGAGTCGGTGCAGCGGACCTGAGAGGAAACCTAGGGAATCCTGGCCCTCTCGGCAATCACCCGGGCCGGGACGGCTCGGCGCGTCGTGGCAATGTGCGAGGGGCGAAGCGGGGGCGGGTGGTCTCGAAGGAGTCGATGGCATCGGTATGGCGCAGGGTCAGCCCGATGTCGTCCAGTCCCTCGAGCAGGCGCCAGCGCGTGTAGTCGTCGATCTGGAACGGGGCGCTCAGCCCGGCGGCCGGCACCGCGACCGTGCGTTCGACCAGGTCCACGACGACGTCCTGGCTCGGATCGGACTCCACGACGCCCCACAGCCGCTCGATCACAGGTTGCTCCACCTCCGCGGCGAGAAGACCCGCCTTCCCCGCGTTGCCGCGGAAGATGTCGGCGAAGCGGGACGACAGCACGACGGCGAATCCGTAGTCCTGCAGTGCCCACACCGCGTGCTCGCGCGACGAGCCGGTGCCGAAGTCCGGTCCGGCGACGAGGATGCTCACTCCGGCGTACTGCGGCTGGTTGAGCACGAAGTCGGGGTCGGAGCGCCACGCGGCGAAGCAGCCGTCGCCGAAGCCCGTGCGCGTGACGCGTTTGAGGTAGACGGCCGGCACGATCTGGTCGGTGTCGACGTTGCTGCGCCGCAGGGGTGCGGCGCGACCGGTGTGGACGGTGAACGGCTGCATCGTCAGGCTCCTACGCGGACGTCGTCGGACAGGGGTTCCAGGTCAGCCGGTGACGCCAGTCGCCCCACCACGGCCGTGGCGGCGGCCACGAGGGGGGAGACCAGGTGTGTGCGACCACCGGCGCCCTGGCGTCCCTCGAAGTTGCGGTTGGACGTCGAGGCGCTGCGCTCCCCCGGCTGAAGCTGGTCGGGGTTCATGCCCAGGCACATCGAGCACCCGGCACCACGCCACTGCCCACCGGCGCGCACGAAGATCTCGTCGAGGCCCTCGGCCTCGGCCTGAAGGCGGACCCGGGCCGAGCCCGGCACGACGAGCAGCTGCACGTCGTCGCGGACGCGGCGACCTCGCAGCACCTCGGCGGCGGCTCGAAGGTCTTCGATGCGGCCGTTCGTGCACGAGCCGAGGAACACGGTGTCGACGGCGATGTCTCGCAGCGCTGTCCCCGGCGTCAGGCTCATGTACTCCAGGGCACGCTGGGCCGCTGCCCGCTCGACGGGGTCGCTCATCGCCTCGGGGTCCGGAACCGAGCCGGACAGCGGAAGACCCTGTCCGGGGTTCGTGCCCCAGGTGACGAAGGGTGCGATGTCGTCCGCGTCGAGCACGACCTCGCGGTCGAAGGTCGCGTCCGGGTCGGTCGCCAACGTCTGCCAGTAGGCGACCGCCTCGTCCCACTCGTCACCGACCGGTGCATGCGGGCGGCCCGCCAGGTAGGCGAACGTGGTGTCGTCCGGGGCGATCATCCCTGCGCGGGCGCCGGCCTCGATCGACATGTTGCAGATGGTCATCCGGGCTTCCATGCTCAGTTCCTTGATGGCCTCGCCGCGGTACTCCAGCACATAGCCCTGACCGCCGCCCGTACCGATGGTGGCGATCACCGCGAGGATGATGTCCTTGGAGGTGACGCCGGGCCGGAGCCGGCCGTTGACCGTGACCGCCATCGTCTTGAACGGCGTCAGCGGCAAGGTCTGCGTGGCCAGCACATGCTCCACCTCCGACGTCCCGATGCCGAACGCGAGTGCGCCGAACGCCCCGTGGGTCGAGGTGTGCGAGTCGCCGCAGACGATGGTCATGCCCGGCTGGGTCAGCCCGAGCTGGGGCCCGATCACGTGAACGATCCCCTGATCGATGTCACCCATGGGGTGCAGCCGGATGCCGAACTCGTCGCAGTTGGACCGCAGGGTCTCCACCTGCGTGCGCGACACCGGGTCGGCGATCGGCCGGTCCAGATCGGTGGTGGGCACGTTGTGGTCCTCGGTGGCCAGGGTGAGGTCGGGACGACGCACCGGCCGGCCCGCCATCCGCAGCCCCTCGAAGGCCTGGGGACTGGTCACCTCGTGCAGCAGGTGAAGGTCGACGTAGAGCAGGTCAGGCTCCCCGGCGGCTCGCCGCACCACGTGGGCGTCCCACACCTTCTCGGCGAGTGTCCTGCCCATCTGTCTCCTTCCGGAGGACCGGCCGCGACCGCACGAGGCGGCACATCGTGCGCGTCCCAGATTGTGAGATAGTCATATCATCATTCGAAATCATTCTAACCGGGAGGGTGGGCGATGACCAGCGGCGTCGGCGTGCTCGACAAGGCAATGGCGGTGCTGGCCACGCTGGAGGCCGGACCGGCCTCACTGGCGCAGCTGGTCGACGGCACCGGGCTGAGCCGGCCCACCGCGCACCGACTCGCCGTCGCGCTGGAGCATCACGGTCTCGTCGCACGTGACGAGGCGGGTGCGTTCGTGCTCGGCCCGCGGGTCATGGACCTCGCTGCCGCTGCAGCAGGCGACCGGCTGGGAGCGGCAGCGGGCCCGGTGCTGGCCCGGCTGAGGGATGCGACCGGGGAGAGCGCACAGGTGTTTCGCCGGCAGGGGGCCGACCGGGTGTGCGTCGCGGTCGCCGAGCGACCCACGGGGCTGCGCGACACCATCCCGGTCGGCGAGGTGCTGCCGATGAAGGCCGGTTCGGCGGCCCAGGTGCTGCTGGCGTGGGACGACCCCGATCGTCTGGCGCGGGCGCTGCCGACGGCACGGTTCTCTGCCACGACTCTGGCCGGTGTCCGCCGGCGCGGATGGGCTCAGTCCGTGGGCGAGCGTGAGCGAGGGGTCGCCTCGGTGAGTGCGCCGGTGCGCTCCACCCGGGGTCGAGTGGTCGCCGCGGTGTCGGTCTCCGGGCCCATCGACCGGCTGACCCGGCAGCCCGGACGGCTGCACGCCGAGGCGGTCGTCGACGCCGGCCACGCCCTGTCGGAGGCTCTCGCGGGCGCCTCGATGCCGACGGAGGCACCCAGGCGTCACACTGGGTCGCTGTGAGCACGAGCGAAGCCACCACGGGCACGCGGCCCCGCACGCAGGACGAGCGGCGTCGCCAGGCCTCCTCGGCGGTGCTTGTGGCCGCTGCGCTGGGGTGGGTCGTGCTCGTCGGCGTGCTCGTCGGGCGGGTACGCAACAACCTCGACGCGACCCTGCACCGCGACGAGACCATCGCGTGGACGTACGCATCCCTACCGGCCACTGAGATCCCCGAAGCGCTGCAGTTCGACGTGAACCCACCGGTGTACTTCCTGGCCTTGCACGCATGGCTCGTCGGTGGTGGCGGCAACGATCAGGGCGGGTACCTGCGCACACTGTCCGTCCTGGCGATCGTCGCCGCCGCGGTCGTCGCCTTCGACGCTGCCCGGCGCGTCGCCGGCCGAGTCGGGGCTGGGTTTCTGGCGGGAGCATTCGTGCTGCTCGCACCCAGCACAGTGACGCTGGCCGGGTTGGCGCGGCCGTACGCGCTGGCCTACCTGCTCGGCATGGTGGCCGTCTACGCAGCGGTCCTGCTCGTCCAGCGGCGTGGGTGGGTCCCCCTCGTGCTGCTGGGTGTGTCGGGCGGGCTCCTGACACTGACCCACTACTGGGGAGGCCTGCTGCTGGCCGCCATCATGGTCGGGCTGGCGTGGACTGCCTGGCTCACCCGTCGCGCCGACGTGCTGGTGCAGAGCGTCGCGGCTACCGGGCTGGCGCTGCTGGCGCTGCTCCCCTGGGCCCCGACGCTGCTGTCCCAGCTGGGCAACAGCCCGCTCGCCGCCCACCAGGTGCCCGACGCGGAGCTGCTAGGGGTCACGCTGACGCTCAGCGCGGGAGGCCGCGCCGCGGCGTGGGTGCTGGGGATCGCCGCTGTGGTCACCGGTGCCCTGCTGGTCTCACGCTACCGACGTGGGTCGATACCCGGCCCGTCGCGGCGCGACCCTGCGCGAGTGCTGCTGGTGTGCGTCACCGCGTCGGCCGTGGCGATCGTCGCCCTTCTGTGGGTCGGTTCCCAGGTGCGGCCATTGTTCACGCCCAACTACGCCTACATCGTGATGGCACCACTCGCCGTGCTCGTCGGTGTGTGGATGTCGCGGCGGTGGTGGACCGTCTCACTCGTGGTCGCCGCCTTGCTCGTTGCGGCCGTGCCTGACTTCTCGAACTCTGTGCGCGCGGACGAGGATGACCGCATCTCGCGCGGGCCGGAGAGCGTGATCGCCGACAGGCTGGCCCAGACCACCAGCACAGGCGACGTCGTGCTCACCTCACCTGGGCGCGTGCTGGCGGTGCGCTACTACCTCGGGGACGACCGCGACTACGTGACGCCGATCGGGCGCGTCTACGACGGCAGGTTCGACTACCGCGACCGGGTGAGTCGGCTGGAGTCGGTCGACGCTCGGGCCGTGGCGCGTCGGGTGGCCGATGCGCCGACAGGCACCCGGATCGCCTTCGTGCACGACATCGGTGAACCGTGGGACCACCCGTACTGGCGTGCGCTTGACGATGCCATGGTGACGCTCGGGGACACCTTGGCGAGCACAGAATCGTTGGTGCCGGTATCGACGGCATTCGTCCCGGGGCCGATCAACGGCATCGCGGTCAAGGTCTTCGAGGTGGCCGGCGAGCCGCCGGCCCCGTCGGGGCGAGCGGTGCCCGGAGCGTGAGACGCCCCTGACCAGGACTGAGTCCTGATCAGGGGCAGATGTAGCCCCGACGGGATTCGAACCCGCGCTACCGCCTTGAGAGGGCGGCGTGCTAGGCCGCTACACAACGGGGCCAGGTGACCTGCTCTGCAGGTCGATGGACGTCACACGCGACGAGTCGAGTGTACCGGCCGAGCAGTGGTGTCCATCCTCGCTGGGGTACCTGGACTCGAACCAAGACTAACGGAGCCAGAATCCGTCGGGCTGCCAATTACCCCATACCCCAAGGGCTGGCGAGTCTACCTGGGTCCCGGCGGCTGGCCAAAACTCTCGACGTACGCCGGCGCAGGCCACGGACTTGGTGCCGGGCTTGGTCGGGTCTGGGCGTCGATGCCCATCCGGCGGGCGAGCCAGAGCACGAGGAGGGCGTAGCCGATGAAGACCGGGACCGAGATGAGCGGAAGAACCCAGGAGGAGTCGCCTCGACTGGAGATGGCCTCTCCGCTGTCGGCACCCAGCAGGGCCAGCAGCATCAGGGTCACCGTGTTCCAGGCGACGTGCAGCCCGATGGCGGCCTCGAGCCCGCCGGTCCGCACGGTGAGGTAGGCGGCGACGACGCCGAACATGAAGAACCACGCCGACGACGCCGCGTCCCCCAGGTGGATGGCGCTGAACACCAGCGACGTCAGCAGGATGGGCAGCCAGGGCCTGCGCAGCCACGCCCCGAGAGCCTGCATCGCGTAGCCGCGGAACACGTACTCCTCCCCCGCAGCCTGAAGCGGCACCAGGAGCAGCGCGACCAGGGCCAGCAGGAGCTGCGGCCGGCCGGGCTCGATCGGGACGTCACCACCGCCGGCAACCCCGGCCACGATGCTGGACGCCGCCAGGTGGGTGACCACGGCGATGGCACCCAGCCCTAGACATGCGGTCAGGAAGCCCCAGCGCATCCGCCCGATGACCGAGTGGAGCCACCCCGGCCGTAGCTGGTGGCCGGCAAGCAGGGCGAGCGCCGCCGCCACGATCCCGGTGGCGATGGCGAGGGTGGCGGCCGCGAGCCCGACCGGGTCGGAGACGAGCTCGGCGGTCAGCGACGTCGCGTCGGTCGAGAGGTCCTCCAGGGAGAACCGGCCGCTCACGACGGCTGGGACGAGCAACGCGCTCAGCACGAGCGTCTGGAGCACCACGTAGGTGACCGCCAAGACCGCGAGCCCGATCACGGGGCGCCACCAGCCGTAGTTCCGTGTCCGGAGCATGCGGTGGTAGGGCTGGGCCTCGTCGTAGGCGGGCACCCCTCGGCGGGTGGCAGGCACGCGAGGCCCGAACGACGCCGGCGGCATGGCCCCGACCCCCGGGCCGTACGCCCACGGGGGCGGGCCGTACGGACCCCCGCCGTAGCCGGCCGCGGCCGGGGACGGCGACGGTGCCGGTGGGTAGGAGCCCGTTGGGTAGGGGCCCGGTGGGTAGGGGCCCGGTGGGTAGGGGCCCGGTGGGTAGGGGCCCGGTGGGTAGGAGCCCGGGGGGGAGCCGTATGCCGCTGGCGGTGCAGGAGGCCCACGCCATGGCTCAGGCGGCGGCGACGCGCCAGGCACCTCGAACGGGTCGCCCGCGCCCGGCTGCTCGCTCATGCGGCCACCCGCTCGGCGAGCGCGGCCAGACGGGCGAGGGTCGACTCGCGTCCCAGCAGCTCCATGGACTCGAACAGGGGCGGCGACACACGCCTGCCGGTCACCGCGACGCGGGCAGGGCCGAAGGCCAGCCGAGGCTTGACACCGAGGCCGTCGACGAGGCTGGCCCGCAGCGCCTGCTCGATGGACGCCGCCGACCAGTCTGCGACCTGCTCCAGGGCCGCGCGCGTGGCCGCGAGCACGTCGCCGGCGTTCTCGCGCAGGCTCGCGGCCGCATCGTCCTCGACGACGAGGTCAGCGTCGGCAACGACGAGGAACCGCAGCATCACCGCTGCGTCCGCCAGTGTCGACACGCGCTCCTGCACCAGTGGCGTGGCCGCCCGCACCATGTCGGCATGGTCGTCGTCAGCGGATGCCAGCGTCCCGTGGTCCACCATGAACGCCACCAGCCGCTCGGCCAGGTCGTCGACGTCGAGCCGACGGATCCACGAACCGTTGATGGCCTCGCACTTGGCGATGTCGAAGCGGGCGGGATTGGGGTTCACCTTTCCGACGTCGAAAGCCTCGGCCATCTCGTCCATCGAGAAGACGTCGCGGTCCTCAGCGATGGACCAGCCGAGAAGCGCGAGGTAGTTGAGCAGGCCCTCGGGAACGAAGCCGCGGTCGATGTACGTGCGCAGACTGGACTGTGGGTCGCGCTTGGACAGCTTGCGGTTGCCCTCCCCCATCACGTATGGCAGGTGCCCGAACGCCGGGGTGCGTCCACCGACACCGATCTGACGCAGCGCCCGGTACATCGCGATCTGGCGCGGGGTGGACGACAGCAGGTCTTCCCCCCGCAGCACGTGGGTGATGCCCATGAGCGCGTCGTCGGTCGGGTTGACCAGGGTGTAGAGGGGGTCACCCGTGCTGCGGACGATGACGAAGTCCGGCACGTGGTCGGTTGGCACACTGATCGGCCCACGGACGAGGTCGTCCCACTCGATGCTCGCCTCGACACCCGGATCGGGCATGCGCAACCGCAGCACAGGGGATCGACCCTGCTCCCGCAGCTCGTGCGCCTGCTCCGGCGTGATGTCTCGGTCGGCGTTGTCGTAGCCGAGCTTCGGGTCCTGGCCACGAGCCCGGCGACGCTGCTCGACCTCCTCGGGCGTCGAGAACGACTCGTAGGCGAGCCCCGCCTCGACCAGCCGGCGGGCGACGTCGGCGTAGATGTCGCGCCGCTGGGACTGCCGATAGGGCTCGTGTGGGCCCCCGACCTCGGGTCCTTCGTCCCAGTGCAGGCCCAGCCAGCGCAGGGCATCGAGCATGTCGCGGTACGACGCCTCGCTGTCACGGGCGACGTCGGTGTCTTCGACGCGAAACACGAACGCCCCGCCGTTGTGCCGGGCGAACGCCCAGTTGAACAGGGCCGTACGGATCACGCCCACGTGCGGGTTGCCGGTCGGCGACGGGCAGAACCGCACCCGGACGTCGCGGGCGTCCATGCCCGCCGTGACGGAGTCGCTCACCGGCTGCTCACCCCTGCTGATGCGCCCGCCGACGGGGAGGCCTCGGCGTGAGAGGACGAGCCCGCCGAGGCGACCGGCTCGGCCACGACACGGTGGCGCAGCGTGCCGATGCCCTCGATGGCCACCTCGACGACGTCTCCGGCGACGATGGGACCGACACCTGCGGGCGTGCCGGTCAGGATGACGTCGCCGGGCAGCAGCGTGAACGCCGAGCTCACGGCCGCCACGAGAGCAGGGACGTCGGCGATCATCTGGCCGGTGCGCCCGGACTGGGTGGTGCGGCCGTTGACCCGACATGCGACGGCGAGGTCGCTGGGGTCGAGCACGGTGCTCACCCACGGCCCGAGCGGGCAGAACGTGTCGAAGCCTTTGGCGCGCGCCCACTGGCCGTCGCTGCGCTGCAGGTCGCGTGCGGTGACGTCGTCCGCGCAGGTGTAGCCGAACACCACCTCCGCGGCACGCTCGGCCGGGACGTCCTTGCACAGCCGCCCGATGACGACGGCGAGCTCGGCCTCGTGGTGCACCTCGGCGGACTGCTCCGGGAGCACCACCGCGTCGTCCGGGCCGATGACCGACGTGTTCGGCTTGAGGAACATCAGCGGCTCTGCGGGGACCTCGTGGCCCAGCTCAGCGGCGTGCTCGGCGTAGTTGCGCCCGATGCCCACCACCTTGCTGCGCGGGATGACGGGTGCGAGCAGGCGGACGTCGGCCAGCGGGACCCGCTCGCCGGTCAGGCGTACGGGTCGGTAGAGCGGGTCTCCTTCGACGACGGCGACGAAGGCGTCGTCGGTCTCACCACCGGGTCCGAGCCCGTCGACGACACCGAACGCGGGGTCGGCCGAGCCGACGGTGAACCGGGCGATACGCACGCCCAGCAGGCTACCTGCGCAGCGCCGACGGCTCCTGCCGTCGTCCACCGACCGCGCCGCTGCGGCTACCGCGGACGCTGACCGTGCCGCAGCAGCCCGAACACCAGCCCGTCGACGAGAGCCTCCCACGAGGCCTCGACCACGTTGGCCCCGACACCGACGGTCTGCCACGTCGTCTCGCCGTCGCTGGTGCTGATGAGCACGCGGGTGATGGCGTCGGTGCCGTGCTCCGTGTCGAGGATGCGCACCTTGAAGTCGACGAGCTCGAGCTTGGCCAGCTCGGGGTAGAGCTGACCGATGGCGTGCCGAAGCGCCTGGTCCAGCGCGTTGACCGGGCCGTTGCCCTCTCCGACGGCAACCACCCGCTCACCACCGGCGCGGAGCTTGACGGTGGCCTCGCTCAGCGCGTCCTGCACCGGGTTCGACTCGGTGATCGCCCGCCACGACTCGACGGAGAAGAAGCTGGGGCGCACGCCCTCGACCGCCTCGCGCAGCAGCAGCTCGAACGAGGCGTCGGCCGCCTCGAAGGTGTACCCCTGGGACTCCAGCACCTTCACGCGATCGATGATCGTGGTCAGCAGGGCGCGGTCGGTCGACAGGTCGTAGCCCAGCTCGGCCCCCTTGAGCTCGATCGAGGCGCGACCGGCCATGTCGGACACGAGCATCCGCATGTCGTTGCCGACGCGCTCGGGTTCCGCGTGCTGGTAGAGCATCGGGTCGACCTTGACGGCGCTGGCGTGCAGTCCCGCCTTGTGGGCGAAGGCGCTGACCCCGACGTAGGGCTGGCGCGAGTACGGGGGGATGTTCGTCACCTCCGCCACAGCGTGGGAGATGCGCGTCGCCTCGGCGAGGGCACCGTCGGGGAGCAGGTGGCGCCCGCGCTTGAGCTCGAGGTCGGCGACGACCGTGACGAGGTCGGCGTTGCCGGTGCGCTCGCCGTAGCCGTTGAGCGTGCCCTGGATGTGGGTCGCTCCGACGTCGACGGCGGCAAGTGTGTTGGCGACCGCGCACCCGGTGTCGTTGTGGCAGTGGATGCCGAGCCGCAGCCCGGTGGCGTCGGCCACGTCGGCCACGATGCGCGCCACGTCGTCCGGGAGCATGCCCCCGTTCGTGTCGCAGAGCACCGCGAGGTCGGCGCCGGCCTCGCCGGCCGCGCGCAGCGCGTCCAGGGCGTAGCCGCGGTCCGAGGCGTAGCCGTCGAAGAAGTGCTCGGCGTCGAGGAACACGCGACGGCCGTGAGCGGTGAGGTAGGCGACCGTGTCGGCGATCATGGCGAGGTTCTCCTCGCGCGTCGTCCGCAGGGCCTGCTCCACGTGCCGGTCGTGGCTCTTGGCCACGAGCGTGACCACCGGGGTGCGGGCGTCGACGAGGGCCTGCACCAGGGGGTCGTCCTCCACGGCGACGCCTGCGCGGCGGGTGGCTCCGAACGCGGCGAGTACGGCGTTGTCGAGCGCGAGCTCGTCGGCGGCGCGGGCGAAGAACTCGGTGTCCTTGGGGTTGGCGCCCGGCCAGCCGCCCTCGATGAAGCCCACGCCGAGGTCGTCGAGGTGCCCGGCGATCGTCAGCTTGTCGGCCACCGACAGCGACAGGCCCTCCTGCTGGGCCCCGTCGCGCAGCGTGGTGTCGTAGACGTGAAAGTCGTCGCTGTGTGTGGTCATGGTCCCTCCACGAAAAAGACCCCTCGCCCGTGGTGGGTGCGAAGGGTCGGCGCGTCCGGTGGTGTCGTCAGACCGGACGCGCCCGCCTAATGATGGCCAGGCATGTCATCGGGTACAGCCTGCCACATGCCGCCGGTGACCGACCGCAGGGTGGCGGTGTCCCACCTGTTGGGTCGCCGTTCGACCCGTTCGGCGAGCACCTCGGTTGCCACCGCGACGCGCCCGCCGCGGATGGCGGCGTCGATCAGCATGTCCTCGACGACCTCGCGCTGCGCTCGGGAGCCGCCCCAGCGGTGCATGGTCGGCCGCAGCGCGGCCAGTGCGTCGGCGGCGGGTGCGAAGGCGCCGTCGACGTAGTCCGCGAGCGCCACGGCCAGCGGTGCGAGGAGCTCGCTCGCCCCGGGGCACACCATCCTCGGGCAGGTGTGGGCGAGCGCGCGCAGGTCGTGCGAACGCCGGGCCACGGCGAGCCCGACCGCTGCGTGGAAGCCGAGGTACACACTCGGCATCTCCGCCAGCCAGGCGGCCGGCGGGACCGTCCGCCCCTCCGTGGGGTCGTCGTCGGGTGCCACGAGCCCCTGGAGCCGGCAGCGCATCACCAGGGTGCCGGTGTCGATGACGTGCCGAGCGTCGTCCGCGCGTGCCACGACCAGGTCACCGAGGCGCTGCAGCGTTCGCTCGGTCTCACCCAGGGCCAGCGTGTGCAGGGCGGCGTGCCATCCGAGGTGGTGCACGTAGTCGCCCTGCGGGTGCATGCCGGCGCGGAAGTCGTCCAGCCAGGCGAGCCCACCGGCGTGGTCGGCCGTCTCGTAGCGCACGTGTGCCAGCAGGTGCGCGGCGGTGACAGACGCCGGCTGCTGCTCCAGTGCCCGGCCGGCCATGGCCCCGGCCTCGGCGAACCGCCCCTGCTCCTGCACCACGAACCCGACCATGCACAGCAGGTACGGGTGGTCGCCGAGCGCCCGCCGACTGGGGGCGTATACGGCGAGGACGGCGTCGTGGCCGTCCTCGCGCGTCGACCGCTCGACCATGGTGCCGACCAGGCCGATCCCCAGCAGGTCGCGCGGATGGGCGCGGGCGTGGTCGAGCCCGGTCTGCAGCGCCGCCCACATCCCTTGGCCCAGGAGCAGGTCGACGAAGGCTGTGAGCGAGCGCTCGTAGTCCGTCCCCGACCGCTGCGCGAGGGCCCGGGCGCGGGCGAGCGCCCCCGCGGAGTCGCCAGGGTCGGCGAGCGCCAGCAGCACGTGCGCGGCCGCGAACGACGGGTCGGCCTGCGTGGCCGCCCGGGCGGCGTCGGCGACGCCCCCGTCGTGGCGTAGCGACCGGTCGACCCCGTCGTCGAACAGGGCCACGGCCTCGGCCGATCCGGTCACGGCGTTGCCGAGCCTGTCGAGGCGCACGTCAGCAGATCCGGTGCATCCAGCCGTGCCGGTCGGGCACGCGGCCGTACTGGAGGTCGACCAGCGCACGGCGCAGCCCGAGCGTGGTCGGGCCGGGCTCCCCCGAGCCGATCGTCACCTCGCCGGAGTCCCACGCCAGCCGCGACACCGGCGTGACGACGGCGGCGGTGCCGCAGGCGAACACCTCGGTGATCTCCCCGGACGTCGCACCGTCCTGCCACTCGGTGATGGAGACTCGCCGCTCCGTGACGGCGAGCCCCTGCTCCTGCGCGAGCGTCAGGATCGACGACCGGGTGATGCCCTCGAGGATCGTCCCGGTCAGCGCAGGCGTCACCAGCGTGCCGTCGGCGTGCACGAAGAACAGGTTCATCCCGCCGAGCTCCTCGACCCAGCGTCGCTCGACGGCGTCGAGGAACACCACCTGGGCGCAGCCGTGCTCGGCGGCCTGCTGCATGGCCAGCAGGCTGGCGGCGTAGTTGCCGGCGCACTTGGCCGCACCGGTCCCGCCCGGGGCGGCCCGGGTGTAGTCGCTGGACAACCAGATGGACACGCCGGCCACGCCGGTGGCGAAGTACGGTCCGGCGGGCGAGGCGATCAGGCAGAACGTGACGTCGTGCGCCGGGCGGACGCCGAGGAACGCCTCGGAGGCGAACATGAACGGACGCAGGTAGAGGCTGGTCTCGGGGGCGCTGGGCACCCATGCCCGGTCGGCGGTGACGAGGGCGTCGATCGCGGCGACGAAGTCGTCCACGTCGAGCTCCGGCAGCGCCAGCCGCCGGGCGCTGGCCTGGAAGCGTGCGGCGTTGGCCTCGGGCCGGAACGCCCACACCGACCCGTCGTCGTGGCGGTACGCCTTCAGCCCCTCGAAGATGGCCTGGGCGTAGTGGAGCGTGGCTGCGGCCGGGTCGAGCTGGATCGGTGCGTACGGGCCCAGGGTGGCCTCGTGCCAGCCCCGGCCCGCGGACCACGTGGCCCTGACCATGTGGTCGGTGAAGCGGGTGCCGAAGCCGGGGGCCGCCAGCACGGCCTCGCGCTCGGCATCGGCGGTCTGGGGCGCCGGGACCTCGCTGAACGTGATCGTCATGCCGTCTCCTGGGCTGTCTGCGCGCCTGTGCCGGCGTTGGCGTCGGCGTCGGCGTCGAGCGCGGCGAGGATCGCCTCGCCGATCTGGGAGGTGGTGCGCCGGCCGGTGCCCCGCGTCGCCAGGTCGAAGGCCACGGCGCGCTCGATCCGGGCAGCGGCGTCGTGGTGGCCGAGGTGGTCCAGCAGCATGCCGGCCGACAGCACGGCCGCCGTGGGATCGGCCGCGCCGGTGCCGGCGATGTCGGGCGCCGACCCGTGCACCGGCTCGAACATCGACGGGAACGCCCCGCTCGGGTTGATGTTGCCGCTCGCCGCCAGCCCGATGCCTCCGGTCACCGCGGCAGCCAGGTCGGTGACGATGTCACCGAAGAGGTTGTCGGTGACGATCACGTCGAACCGGCTCGGGTCGGTGACCATGGCGATGGTCGCCGCGTCGACGTGCAGGTAGCCCACCGAGACCTCCGGGTACTCGGTGGAGACGGCGTCCACGGTGCGCTGCCACAGCCGACCCGCATGGGTGAGCACGTTGTGCTTGTGCACCAGGGTCAGCCCGGCGCGCGGGCGGGCGGCAGCCCGCCGGAACGCGTCACGGACGACCCGTTCGACGCCGTAGGCGGTGTTGACGCTGACCTCGGTGGCGATCTCGTGCGGCGTCCCCTCCCGCACGACTCCCCCGTTGCCGACGTAGGGGCCCTCGGTGCCCTCGCGCACCACCACGAAGTCGACCTCGCCGGGATCGGCGAGAACCGACGAGACCCCCGGGTACAGCCGTGCCGGTCGCAGGTTCACGTGGTGGTCGAAGGCGAACCGCAGTCGCAGCAGCAGTCCGCGTTCGAGCACCCCGCTCGGAACCGACGGGTCGCCCACGGCACCGAGCAGGATGGCGTCGTGACGGGCCAGGTCGTCGAGGGTGGCGTCCGGCAGCACCTCGCCGGTCGCGTGCCATCGGCGCGCACCGAGGTCGTACGGCGTGGTGTCCACGCTCGTCCCGTCCGGACGTACCGCGGCGGTGAGAACGCTCAGCGCTTCGGTGACGACCTCGGGCCCGATGCCGTCACCACCGATGACGGCCAACGACAACGACATGTCGCGGCAGCGTAGTTGGCGCGTGCGTGCTCGCCGCCGTCGGCCGGGCTGCGCACGCCGGGCTCAGTCGACCAGGTCGACGGCCCGTGCGAAGTCGGCACCGATCTCGTCGAGGATGCGGCGCAGCACCTCGGGCGTGACGGCCGAGTCGACGGTCATGCCGACCAGCGCCTGCCCGCCCTTGGCGTCCCGGCTGACCTGCATGCCGGCGATGTTGACGGCCTGCTCACCGAGGATGCGCCCGACGATGCCGACGATCCCCGGCCGGTCGGCGTAGCGCAGGAAGACCATGTGCTCGGTCGGCTGCACCTCGATGTCGTAGCCGTCGACCTCGACGAGCTTCTCGGTGTGCCGGGCGCCGGCCAGCGTGCCGGAGACCGAGTGCACGCGGCCGTCGGTGAGGGTGCCGCGCACCGTGATGAGGTTGCGGTAGTCGGGGCTCTCCTCGTCGGTGAGCAGGCGCACCTCGACATCCCGGTCGGCGGCGATCACGGGGGCGTTCACGTAGCTCACACCCTCGGACACGATGTCGGTGAACACGCCCTTGAGCGCGGCCAGCTCGAGGATCTTGACGTCCTCGTTGGCGATCTCGCCGCGTACCTCGACGTCGATCTGGCAGGCTCCCCCGCCGGCAAGACTGGTGAAGATGCGGCCCAGCTTCTCGGCCAGCGGGATTCCCGGACGCACCTGCTCGGCGATGGGCCCGCCCTTGACGTTCACCGCGTCCGGGACGAGCTCTCCGGCGAGCGCGAGCCGCACCGACCGGGCGACGGAGACCCCGGCCTTCTCCTGCGCCTCGGCCGTCGACGCGCCGAGGTGCGGGGTCACCACGACGTTGTCCAGGTCGAACAGCGGTGAGTCGGTGCACGGCTCGGTGGCGTAGACGTCGAGGCCGGCTGCGGCCAGCCTGCCTTCCTTGAGCGCGGCGTAGAGGGCCGACTCGTCGACGATGCCGCCGCGGGCGGCGTTGATGAGGATGGCGCTGGGCTTGACCGCCGACAGCGCGTCGTGGGAGATCAGGCCGAGTGTCTCCGGGGTCTTGGGCAGGTGGACGCTGATGACGTCGCTGCCGGCCAGGAGCTCGTCGAGGGAGACCAGCCGCACACCCATCTGCGCGGCGCGGACCGCCGGGACGTACGGGTCGTAGGCCACGACCTGCATGCCGAACGCCGACAGCCGCTGCGCGACGAGCACACCGATCCGACCCAGCCCCACGATCCCTGCGGTCTTCTCGTAGAGCTCCACGCCGGAGAACTTGCTGCGCTTCCACTCCCCGCTGCGCAGCGAGGCGTTCGCCTCCGGGATGCGTCGGGCCGTCGCCAGCAGCAGGCCGATGGCCAGCTCGGCGGCGCTGACGATGTTGGACGTCGGAGCGTTCACCACCATGACGCCGGCCTGGGTGGCCGCCTTGACGTCGACGTTGTCGAGCCCGACACCGGCGCGGGCGATCACCTTCAACGAGGAGGCGGCGGCGATGGCCTCGGCGTCGACGGCGGTGGCCGAGCGCACGAGGATCGCGTCCGCTCCGGGAAGAGCCGACAGCAGGTCGGCGCGGTCGGCTCCGTCGCACCGGCGGATGTCGAAGTCGGGGCCGAGAGCGTCGACGGTGGCGGGCGAGAGCTCTTCGGCGATGAGGACGACGGGCTTGGTCACTGCAGGGCCTTTCGCGATCGTGCGGTGTGCACCGCGGCTCGGGGCGCCAGGCACACCGGTGGGCCTGCGGTGCCCATCGTAGGTCACCCTCATGGGCGCTCGTTGGCCGCGGCCTTGCGCACCGTGGCCTCGATGCGGCGGGCTCGGGTCGCCGGTGTCTTGGCCATGGCGATGGAGGCCAGGAACACCTTGCGAATCGATGGCGGGTAGGCGTCGAAGTTGGTGCGCGCGACGGCGCTGCCGGCCAGTGCGGTCGCCAGGTCGTCGGGCACCTCGAGGTTCTCCGCGGAGTCGATGACCGTCCACGAACCGTCGGCCCGGGCGCGGTCGATGACGGCCTGGCCGGGCGGCCGGAGCCGGCCGGCCGCCACGAGTCGCTCGACGCGCTCCTTGTTCGGCTTGGACCAGACGCTGCCCTTGCGCCGCGGGCTGATCCACAGCAGGGAGCGTCGCTCGTCCAGGGCCTTGATGACGGCGTCGATCCAGCCGTAGCACAGCAGGATCTCGATCATGTCCTCGTAGTCCACGGCTGGGACGTCCGACCCCCGGCGGGCGCGGACCAGCCAGACGCCGACCGTGCGGGTGTGCTGGTCGTCGAGCCAGCGTTCGAGGTCGCCGGCGTCGGTGACGGTCAGCATGTCCTTGCCGTCCGGCGCTGTCGTGAGCTCGGCCACGGGCTCAGACTCGCAGATGGCGGCGCCATGCCGTGAAGCTCGTCACGGGTCCGGCGCCGGGGCGCACCAGCCAGGGGTACGGGTGCACCATGCTCGGGCGCACCCGGCCGGCTCGCGCTCGAAAGCCGGGAACCGGCGCGAACGTCACCGCGGCGCCGGCGTCGGCGAGCAGGGCGACGGGGTCGGCGAGGTAGGTCGAGACCTCTCGACGGGTGCTGAGGTCGGCCAGGCACTCGGCGAGGAAGACCAGGCGCTTGCCCGACAGCCGGAGCCTGGCCAGCAGCGGCTCGTCCCAGACGAACACGACCGGAAGGTCGGGGTGGGCGGCCAGTGCAGGGTCGGCGTCACCGAGGGATTCTGCGGTGAGCCACACGACCGACGGTGGCTGCTGGGTCGCCGAGGTGCTCGCCGACGTTCCCGGACCGCCGGTGGCCTCCGGGTCGTCGTCGCGGCGCAGACGCCCCGGACGGTCGCCGGGCGAGGGCTCCGGCGTGTCGGGCCACGCCTCGATGGGGCAGTCGTCGCGTCGTGGGCAACCCGCGCACAGGCCCGGGGCCCGACGCATCACCTGGGCACGGCTGAAACCGTACGCACGGCCGGTGCCCGTGCCCACCGTCCACTGCCAGCCGAGCCGGTTGGCCGCGCGGGAGCCGTCGAGCAGGTGGGTGAAGAAGACGTCCTCGCCCTCGCGCCAGTCCCACCCGTGGCGAACCGTCCACTGCGAGGCCAGCCACATGCGGGTCTGGTTGACCATCCAGCCGTCCTCGACGAGCTCGCCGACCGCGAGGTCGACGCAGGCCATCTGCCGGTCCCACGGCTCGTCACCACGCGCGCGGACGTGGGAGCCGGTGGGGGGCTCTGCGCGCAGCGGGCGCGACAGCCGCGGTCCGAGGCGGGCGTACAGGTGGCGGGCGTACTCCTGCCAGAGAAGCTCGTCGCGGTACTTGGCCACGTCACGAGCAGGGCCGTGAGCGACGTGGTCCCAGACCTCGGGCAGGGTCAGCAGCCCGTGCCGGATGTAGGGAGACAGCCGACTGGCACCGCGCCGGTGCTGCGGCCACACCTCGTTGCGGTCACGCGCGTAGCCGGTGACGTCGAAGGCGGCCAGCGCCGCGTCGGCTGCCTGCTGCCCGCCGCGGAACGACCGGCTGGCAGCGAGGTCGTCGTGCGTCTCAGCCGCGAGGTGCCCCAGGTGGCTGCGCACCCAGGCCACCTCGTCGCCGGGGGTGGGCGGCGGCAGCGGCTGCGGCCGGCTCATCGTGCCGTGCGGATGCGGATCGGCCCGCGTGCCGTCGACGGGTCCACGACACGTCCCCGCTGGGTGATCTCCACCTCGCCGTCGGCGACGAGGCGTCGGGCCGCGGCGCGGGCAGGCTCCATCAGCGCCGCCCAGTCGTCGCCGCCGACGGCGCGCGCCGCCTCGGACGGGCAGATCGTCGCCGTTCGGGGCCGCTGCCCGAGCAGGTCGCGGACGGCGTCCTCGAGCGCGACGTCGACGTCGCGGCGGCGACGACGACGGCAGGCGGCCGAGCAGTAGCGCACCTCGTCCCAGCTTCGTTCCCAGGCCTTGCGCCAGGTCATGGTGCGCCCGCACGACCGGCAGGTCTTCGTCGGTGGGCTGCCGGTCACACGACCATGGTGCTGGCCGACCGGCGCCCGCGCACGCCAGAGCTCAGCGCGCCGCGGTTCCCTCGGTGTAGTCGTCGTCGGCCGTACGGATCCACGACATCAGCCCGCGCAGCTCGCGACCCACGCCCTCGATGGGGTGGGACTCCCCGGCCTCCCGCAGGGCGCGGAACTCCGGCGCCCCGGCGTCCTGGTCGGCGATGAAGCGGGCGGCGAACGATCCGTCCTTGATCTCGTCCAGCACCTCACCCATCCGCGCCTTCACCGAGGCGTCGATGATGCGCGGCCCGGAGACGTAGTCGCCGTACTCCGCGGTGTCGGAGACCGACCAGCGCTGCTTGGCGATACCGCCCTCGTACATGAGGTCCACGATGAGCTTGAGCTCGTGCAGGCACTCGAAGTAGGCGACCTCGGGCTGGTAGCCCGCCTCGGTCAGCGTCTCGAAGCCGGCCTGGACGAGCGCGGACACGCCACCGCAGAGCACTGCCTGCTCGCCGAAGAGGTCGGTCTCGCACTCCTCGGCGAACGTGGTGCGGATGGCACCGGCCCGGGTCCCACCGATGGCCTTGGCGTAGGCCAGCGTGAGCGGCCAGGCGTTGCCGGTGGCGTCCTGCTCGACAGCCACGAGAACGGGAACCCCACGACCGGCCTCGTACTCGCGGCGGACCAGGTGCCCCGGGCCCTTCGGCGCCACCATGCACACGTCCACGCCGGCCGGTGGGGAGACGTAGCCGAAGCGGATGTTGAACCCGTGCCCGAAGAACAGCGCGTCGCCGTCGACGAGGTTGGGCTCGATCGCCTCGGTGTACAGGTCGCGCTGCGCGGGGTCCGGCGCGAGGACGACGATGAGGTCGGCCTCCTCGCAGGCCTCGTACGGGGTGAGCACGCGCAGGCCCTGCGCCTCTGCCTTGGCGCGGCTGCGCGACCCCTCCGGCAGGCCGACCCGGACGTCGACACCGGAGTCGCGCAGCGACAGCGCGTGGGCGTGCCCCTGGCTTCCGTAGCCCAGCACCGCCACGTGGCGGCCCTGGATGATCGAGAGGTCGGCGTCGTCGTCGTAGAACAGCTCGGCCACGGGGGCAGGTCTCCTTCGTCGTGTGGGGTGCGCCGGACAGTCGTCAGGCGCTGCGCTCGGCAGCGCGAAGCGTACGGTCTGTCATCGACCTGCCGCCGCGAGTCATCGCCACCGTGCCGGACTGTGCCAGCTCGCGGATGCCGTACGGCTCCAGCACGCGCAGCAGGGCCTGCAGCTTGCCCACCGATCCGGTCGCCTCGACGGTGACGGCATCGGCTGCGACATCGACGACCTTGGCGCGGAACAGCTCGGCAGTCTCCAGGACGTGCGACCGCGAGGCGGCGTCGGCCTTGACCTTGACCATCAGCAGCTCTCGCTGGACGGAGGCCTCGGAGTCGATCTCGACGATCTTGATGACGTTGACGAGCTTGTTCAGCTGCTTGGTGACCTGCTCCAGCGGCAGTCCTTCGACGCCGACGACGACGGTCATCCGCGACACCTCGGGATGCTCGGTCGGCCCCACCGACAGCGAGTGGATGTTGAAGCCGCGGCGGGCGAACAGTCCTGCCACTCGGGCGAGCACGCCGGGCTTGTTCTCCACCAGGACCGACAACGTGTGCAGGGTGCGCGTGGAGCTTCCGGTCACCCGCTCGAACGAACGATCAGGCATGCTTACAGCCCCTCCTCGCGGTCCCACTCCGGCGCCATCCCCCGGGCGACCTGGATCTCGTCGTTGCTGGTCCCGGCGGGCACCATCGGCCACACCATGGCGTCACGGTGCACCTGGAAGTCCACGACGACGGGACGGTCGTCGACCGCCATGGCCTTCTCCAGGGTGGCGTCGACGTCACCGGGCGACTCGCACCGCATACCCACGCATCCGTACGCCTCGGCGAGCCGCACGAAGTCGGGGACGCGCACGGTGTCCGAGCCGGTGTGCAGGTCGGTGTTGGAGTACCGCTCGTCGTAGAAGAGCGTCTGCCACTGCCGCACCATGCCCAGGCTCGAGTTGTTGATGACCGCCACCTTGATCGGGATGC
>Ga0272442_10003060_pt1 | contig 23709 bp, 20 predicted proteins | sample SSMForm2O_FD_200262 | JGI IMG/M metagenome (GOLD analysis project Ga0272442, IMG submission 200262) | Marine sediment archaeal communities from Little Sippewissett salt marsh, Falmouth, MA, United States - SSM-Form-2O | ecosystem: Environmental > Aquatic > Marine > Wetlands > Sediment ...
GATTCCATGGCCGATATGTCTTATCCATCCTTGAGCCTCCTGAAATTGAATTTCCCTTATAAATATCGGATTGTATTCTACCATCTCTTTAAAGGACATTCAATTATTACTCGGACAGACTCCTAGGTACTGTGGACGCTGGCAAGCCAGGGTGATAAAGCTTGCTTTAAGAGACTTTGCTTGCCAAGACCTGTCCGCCGTAGCTTCAGCGAAGGAGGAACACCAAAGCTGACTTAACTCAATTTTTTCTTCGTGTCCTTGTGTCTTCGTGGCTCTAATATTAAAGGTTAATTATGTTCCTGTAAATCCTGTTATCCTGTCTAAAAAAACAGTGTTAATCAGTGGCTAAAAAATTCGTGTCTTTGAGTCTCAGTGGCTATAATATTCGTTGTTCAGTCAATCTTGCGCAGCTTGCCTATCTTACCCATTTTAACATTTCGCTCACTCCAGCGGATTTGTCATCCCCGGGCAGTTTCTATCTTGGCAGGCAGCAGGGGACCACGCGGCATTTTTGCCCGATTTTGAAAACACCGTGCAATTTTTACAAAAAACACACAATAAAACGAATCATTTTGTAACTTTTTTTTCATTTTTTCTCACTTTTGGTTCATTTTTGCGTCTTTTCTTTGTCATTTTGTACGTTTTTTTTCCGTTTTCCACCCCAATATTCAATAGTCAACCTGTGCCTTCGGTATTGAAAATCGAAAATTGTACATAAGTCGGTTTTGGGCTTGCATTTATGGGAAATCACGGTTATATATGCAAATTATGGAGACAAACTTAACCGTTCCGATAGCAGCCCAAAATTTCCAGCAGGTAGCTCTACAAATTACCACAGCCGCAGCCGCCGGTGCCGAAATGCTGGAGTTACGAGTTGACTACCTCCAGAATCTCAGTATCGGTTTGGTTCAGAAGTTAATTACTGAAGCTAAAAGCAATACCAGCCGGCAGTTACCAATAATCGTAACCTGTCGTGATAAGCGGCAGGGCGGTGCAAAAAGCTATCCCGACCAATTGCGGATTGATGTGCTAATTGGAGCTTTAGAAAGCGGCGCAGAGTTTATTGACTTAGAGTACGAAAATTATCTATCAGCGGAAAACCGTGAGAGAATCGATTCAGCCTTGTCGAAAACTTCAAAGACAAGACTGATACTGTCAGCCCACAATTTTGAGAAAAAATTTGCTGATATTGACAAACTACACGCAGATATTTTGGAAACCTGCCCTGAAGCTATTGCCAAGCTGGTTTATACGGCGAATAACATCAACGATTGTTTTGATGCATTTGATTTACTGCACAAAACCAGTGGTGAGCGCATCGTTTTTTGTATGGGTGAAGCTGGCCTTATCAGCAGAATCATTGCTAAGAAACTAGGCTGCTTTGTTAATTTTGCAAGTATTGATGACAAATCTGCAACGGCCCCGGGGCAGTTAACCATCGCGGAACTTAAGAACCTCTACCGGTATGATTCTATCAACTCCGATACCGAGCTTTTTGGCGTCATTGCATCACCGGTAGCTCATTCATTAAGCCCGGCTGTGCATAATGCCTGTTTTAAGGACATCAGGGCAAATATGCTGTATCTTCCTTTGCTGGTTGAAGGCGGTAAAAAGGGCTTCGATGAATTTATGCATAATGTTCTCGATAGAAAATGGCTGGGATTTAGAGGATTTAGTGTAACCATTCCTCACAAGGCCCATGCCCTTGATTATGTCAGCAGGGGGGGGGAATTTCTTGAAACCCTGGCTGCTGATATAGGGGCGGTTAATACACTCAAAATAGGACTTAACAGTAGAATTAGCGGCTACAATACCGATTATGCCGGCGCAATGAATGCGCTTATATCTGCAATCGGCATAAAAAAGCATGATTTGCACAATGCCGATGTCGCCGTCATTGGTGCTGGTGGTGTCGGCAGGGCGGTAGTGGCGGGTTTAACCGATGTTGGCGCACAAATCACTATTTATAATCGAACCGTTAGTAAGGCCCATGCCCTTGCTGAAGAGTTCAACTGTAAATATGCCGGTCTTGACGCGTTGAGCCAAATAGATGCGAAAATCGTCATTAATTGCACCAGTATCGGGATGTATCCGAATATAGAGGCGACGCCTTTGCCGCAGGATTATTTGAAAAAGGAGATGGTGGTCTTTGATACGGTCTATAATCCTGCTGAGACTTTACTTATAAGACAGGCCAGGCAGGTTGGCGCAAAAACCGTTGATGGCATATCGATGTTTGTAAATCAGGCTTTGGCACAGTTCAAAATATTCACCGGCCGGAACGGAAATGCGGAAATTATGAACAAAATTGTTCTGGAAGCGGTTCACAACAAATAAGCACAAACGTTGAGATTTGGCTATATATATTTCGGGATGGCAGAGATTTTATGGTAGAATAAATCAATTATGGTGTTTTTTAAGTAAATTTTAAGGAGATACGATATGAGAGGATATGTTTTAATCAGCCTGTTAGTAGCCATGTTTTTCCCTGCAATGGTTTTTGGCGGTGAAGATGGTGAGGCGAGAGAACGACAGGAAGACATTGAACGCCAGATACATCTGCGGCGGATGCAGTTGGAAATGGAGGAGCAGGAGGCTGAACTTGATTTCCATCGCAGGATGCGTGAACTTGATTTGAAGGAACGAGGCCTTGTTCTTGAGCATAAATACAAAGCACTAAAACTAAAGCAGCCAAAGAATGTCAAAGGCAACAGTGGCGAAAAGATGGCTCCATTGGTGATTATATGTTTAATTGTGCACATCCTTCTGGCGGTCTGGGTCTTTCAGGATATACGCCGGAGAAACTGCGGCAGCGGAATATGGATAGTAATCGTGCTTTTGGCTGGTATTTTAGGGGTTTTGCCATATACGATTGTCCGGCTTGGCGACAGCCGCGAGACGAAATAAATTGACCGCAAATTAAGTATGTCTATTATCCTTTCTTATGCTATGCTATTCATTGTTTTTGGCGGTTATAGACGATATAATACTTGTCGATTTTGAATAATATCTGAGGAAAAAGATGGCAAAGAAGGAAAAAGTAGTATTGGCTTACAGCGGGGGGCTCGATACAAGTGTAATACTGCCTTGGCTTAAAGAGACCTATGGTTATGACGTAATAGCCTTTGCAGCAGAACTGGGGCAGGGTGATGAGCTTGCCGGCATTAAAAGAAAGGCCCTGGCCAGTGGGGCGGTCAAGTGTGTGGTCAAAGACCTGCGTAAAGAATTCGTTGAAGACTATATATGGCCAATGCTTAAATCCGGCGCTGTTTATGAAAACGGCTACCTTTTGGGAACCAGCATTGCCCGCCCTTTAATCGCAAAATATCAGGTTGAAATTGCTCACGCTGAAGGCGCAACGGCAGTAGCCCATGGGGCAACCGGTAAAGGCAATGACCAGGTTCGATTCGAACTTACATATATGGCAATGGACCCATCGTTGAAAATCATCGCACCCTGGAAGGACCCGAATTTTACGCTGACGTCCCGTGAGGCGGCGGTCGATTACGCCAAAAAACACAAAATTCCCATTGAGCAGAGCAAAAAGAAAATCTATTCACGCGACCGCAATCTCTGGCACATCAGTCATGAAGGAGCAGACCTTGAAAACCCTGCCAATGAGCCTAAAGATAACCTTTTTGTTATTTCCCAGCCGGTGTCGAAAACGCCGAATAAAGCGGATTATGTCGAGGTCGGTTTCGCAAAAGGAGTGCCTGTAAAACTGAACGGCCGAAATATCGGCGGCGTCAAGCTTATCGAAACATTGAACAAAATCGGCGGCAGGCACGGAATCGGACAGGTGGATTTGGTCGAAAATCGGCTGGTCGGGATAAAGTCCCGTGGTGTGTATGAAACGCCGGGCGGGACAATTCTTGTTACCGCGCATAAAGCTTTGGAAACTTTGACGCTCGATAGAGAGGTAATGCACTATAAACAGCAAATAGCTTTGAAATATGCCGAACTGGTTTATTACGGGCAGTGGTTTTCGCAGTTGCGCGAGGCTCTTGACGGTTTTATAGATGTTACGCAGCGAAATGTGACCGGCTCGGTACGTTTGAAACTATTCAAGGGCCAGTGTAGTCTGGCCGGCATAAAGAGCCCTAACAGCTTGTATCAGACCGATTTAGCCAGCTTCAAGATGGGCGCCGAATATGACCCGACTGATGCCAATGGTTTCATTCGCCTGTTCGGACTGCAGATGAAAGTTGCAGGGGCACTCAATAAAGGCTCAAAAAAGTAAATTAGACCCGGTTATAAACGCAAAGGAGGCGTAGTGCAGGTACCGGATTGGATTTGGTTTGTCTTTATCTTTGCATTTGGCTGCTGCGTGGGTAGTTTTTTGAATGTAGTTATCTATCGGCTGCCCCGTGACAAATCATTGGTAAAGCCGGGTTCGGCGTGTCCTGCGTGCGGCAGACACATACGCTTTTATGATAACATACCGCTGATTTCGTGGTTGGTTCTGGCGGCTAAGTGCCGGTATTGTAAATCGCCCATATCGCCCCGTTATTTCACTATTGAACTGTTAACAAGCCTGGTTTTCACAGGTCTTTTCTATCTTTATTTTTGCACCGATTTTCGTGAGGGTATTCCGCCGTTTTTAGCCGGTGGTGAGATTGTTTATTTTCTTCATATTATTATGTTAGCGGCTTTTATCGCAGCTTCGGCGATTGATATGGAACTTTGGATCATTCCACTTGCTATATGCTGGTTTGTTACGGTAGTAGGGCTGATAGGTTCCTCTGTAGGGGCTTTTATAATCAACCCTGTTTTAATTAGCAGCTATAACCTTTTACCCAATGCTTCAACTGTGACCGGTGCGCTGGCTGCAGGAGCTGTAGTAGGTTTAGGAATATCTTTGTTTGCTATGGCAACCGGTTTGATTAAAAGGAGTTACGAATCTGACGACTCTGATTCTGAAGTTTCGGAACCGGTGAAGGAACATGACAAAGTGGCAGAACCACATTTTAATCATCGCCTGGAGGCCTTCAAAGAGGTTGTTTTTTTGCTGCCAATGATCGTTTGTGCACTCGGAGCCTTTTTGCTTAGCAAAATAATTCCATCAGTACACACATGGTGGATGGAATTTTCGCAAATACCTGTCATTACAGGAGTTTTGGGCAGTATGTGGGGTTACTTTATGGGCTGTGGAATTGTCTGGGCCACCCGAATATTGGGGACGCTTGGCTTTGGAAAGGAAGCAATGGGATTGGGTGATGTGCATTTGATGGGGGCGGCGGGAGCGGTTATAGGTTCAGGCTTGGTAGCGGTGGCATTTTTTATCGCTCCTTTCTACGGGCTGGCCTGGGCGGTATTTCAAATGTTTTTTAAAAAAATTAGGCAAATTCCTTATGGTCCGTTCTTGTCTTTAGGTATATTTACTGTTATGATTTTTCACGACTGGATTTTTCGTTACCTAAACATTATATTTTATCGTTAAAACGAAAACTCGGGATTAAACGTTGCCCTGTTGGAATCAAGGTACCATGCCCCGTGGGTATTTCCAACGGGGGAAAGGATTTACGACGGGGTTAAAGGAGATATCAAATGCGAGCCGCCAACAAAAAAACAATTCTGCTGATAATTGGTCTTATATTTACCACTCTTTTTTCCGGCTGTACCGACTGGAAGAAAAAGTACGAGGCACTGAATGTTGAGCATCAGAACCTGCGGGGTTTGTACGAACGTGCAGCTCAGGAAAAAGGTCAACTGGCTACCCAGGTTTCACAGGGTCAGCGGACAATAGAAGAACTCCAAAGACAAATAGCAGAGCGCAACCAGTCCCCCGCTGAGGCCACCGGTTTCGGTGAAGGTTATGATGTAGCGTTTGACCCTTCAGCGGGCACAATTACAGTGACACTTGACAACGCAATACTGTTTAGCTCGGGAAAAGCAACTCTAAAGGGAAGAAACAGTGTTGAGCTTGACCATATTAGATCGGTACTGCAAAGCAAATACTCCGGCAGGGAAATAGATGTTGTAGGCCATACAGATTCGGACCCGATTAAGAAATCAAAATGGAAAGACAACTGGGAGCTTTCCGCTCAACGTGCGCTTACAGTGGTTAGATACCTTATTTCGAAGGGAATACCCAAAGAAACGATACGAGCGGTCGGGCGCGGTGAAAGCCAGCCGGTCGCCTCCAATTCCACAGCAAGCGGCAAGGCGAAAAATCGCAGGGTTGAAATTGTTGTGTATATGCGATGAGATTTTACAGCTCGTTATTCGAGCAGCTTCGGCTTTTTATAAATGTTGTGGTCTTCATCGTGCCGTCTTTGCTGATGTGAATAGTTATAGTTCCATCTTTAGGGGTATAGAATAATTCCGCCTTATTTATTTTGTTAATTGTCTTTAGTTTTTCATACTGGCTTCGGCTGCAACTGTATATCAAGATGTCGGCGCCGAGATTTTCAAGAAAATCAGCATTTAGTGTTCTTGTTGAGCCATGATGCGGAACAACTACAACGTCGGGTTTTAAGGTTGGGAACATTTGCAGAAGCAGGCTTTGTGAAAATTTCCCGATATCCGAACATAACAGAATTTTTCTACCTGCAAAATCAATCAGCGAGACCAGCGATCTATCATTATCGTCTAAATTCTCGTCACCGGCAATTTGTTCCGTCGGCCAAAGGTTTCTTATCTTTGCAGGGCCAATCAAATTCAGGTTCTGCTCTATGGAATTTATTTTTACGCTCTTTTCAAGAAGATAATCGTTGAGGAATTTTGCCGTGCTCCAGCGGTCGGCCTTGCTGAAAAAAGCTTTATTTGCTAAAAAACCGGCAACCTGACAGGCTTCGGAAATCTCAGGTATGCCGTTTATATGGTCAATATCGTTATGGCTTATTATGATTGAGTCGATTTTATTTATTCCGCTGTAAGTTAAAAATGGCACAATAACGCGTCTGCCTATGTCATTAGTGTGCAGAGAGCCGGCGTCGTACAGCAGATTAGTTTTTCCCGGCAATTGTGCAAAAATTGCCTGGCCGTGACCAACATTGAGAATGGTCATTTTTAAATAGTCCCGATTTGTCCGCTGCCATTTCAAGGCCACCAGGAAAATCATTATTGCTGAAACAGACACTATCAATATAGCTTTTTTTATCAGAGGACGGCGAAAATAAACAAAAGCTGCAAAAAGAATTACGGCGTAGTAAAAGATTATCAGCACAAGTGGTACATGGCCTATGAGTATTTGTGAAATATCTAAATGGGCGAAAAGTTTTACAAGCCTAATCAGGAAAACCGACAGGGAATTTACCATTACAGCTAATATTGCTGCAGCGGTCGGCAGCAGGAAAGAGAAGATAATTTTCAAAAAACCGATTGTTAGGATTGCAGCCACTAACGGAAAAGCAAGCACGGTCCAGATGCTCGTTAGCGGGTTAATTGTATAAAAGTGGTATAACAGAATGCCGGCCCCGCCGAGCCAGGCGGCAATGCCCACTGCGAATAAATTTAATAAATACAGTCCCGCCCTTGAAAGGATGCGAAATAGCAATTTTGTTTTTTGAGAATCTTTGTCCCAGAAGAGCTCTGTTAATTTTTCGTAAAAAAAGAAATAGATTCGCTCTGTGAAAATCAAGATACCGAGCACCGATGCAAATGACAACTGCCAGCCGGGTTCATACATGCTTGTAGGCCTTATGAGTAAAAGTATTATTGCGGCCAATGAAAGCGAGTTGAGAGAGTTTGGTTTTCGACGAAAGAAAAAAGAGAGACAGAAAACTAAGCCGATGACGGCGGCTCTTAGCGTAGGCGGTCTCGTCGGGACGACTAATAGGAACAGTATTATCCCAAAGATACATACTGCCGACCGGCTGCGATTGAGCAGACCTGCTGTTTTGCACAACCACCACACAATCCCTATTAAAATACCCAGATGCATTCCGGAAAGGCTTATAAAATGCAGCAGTCCCGTTTTGCCGAATGCTCTGTACGTAGTACTGTCAATGTTGCCCCTGTAGCCCAGGAGTAGTGCCTGGAGCAAACCTCTGCTTTGAGCTTCAAGCGACAGGTCGTCTATTAGTGCATTAGTGGCTGCCTGTCGAAGTTTGGCTTTTATTTTTGTAAAAAGACTGTCAGGAGGGCTTTCCAGCAATTCAATGCCGTCCCGTGATTTTATGGAGACCGCGACAAAGATATTTTTTCTCGCAAGGTATTCAGCGATATCGAATTGGCCGGGATTAGTAACCTGTTTGAATCTGTCCAGCCAGCAGTATGCCTGTATGTAATCACCGGCTTTCAAGTCCAGCACAGGTTCTGCGACCTGTACCCGTACTTTGCCGGTTATTTTCGCCCAGCCATCGGCAGTTTCCACTTCTTTGACTTTCATGTAGAAGCTGCTGCCGGGGTCGGTGAACTTAAACCTTGCAAACTTCCAGTCTTTATAGTCGTTGACATATGGTTCGGTAATAATTATCCCGCGAATCGTCGCCAGTTCAGGTTCGTCAGCGACCAGGCAGTGTATATCGCTCACTTGAGGCTGTTGGTAATTCGTTAGACGGATTGCACCGAGACAGATAAAACAAGCTAAAGCTGTATAAGCTAATAGATGTGAGGGGAAGTTTTGTTTTTGCACTGCATAAAATGTAACTGTGGCTGCTGCACAAAAGCCAAGTAATATTAGCCAGAGAATAACCGGAAAATCCAGTTTGTCCTGAAGCAGGATACCGACTATAAGGCCCACAGCAGCAAACAAAAGTGGAGAAGTGCCTATAAGCTGTTTGTGAAAATCCTTATGTCCGGCAAACTGCTTGTCTATAAGGGCCAATCTTCGCTCTATATTATCCATAGCAAGATAGATTACAAACTGGAAAGATAATATACAAGCGATAAGTTATAGGTCAAAGGTTGCAAATTCTTTTCTACTTTTGCTTTGAGTGAAGGGTTTTTGTCTCAGCGTGTGAATATATTAGCTAAAGCTGTATGTATTGTTTCGGCTTAAAGTTTGTTTCCATTGTCCAGGTTACGGCCTTGCCGGCTTTTAAGCAATACACTATCAAAACGTCATAACCTTCTTTATCAACCCATTTTTTCAGGAAGGGATAGTCCTCTACGACCTGTTTTTTTAGTTGTACATCTTCAAGCACCTCAACTGTTCCCCAAATCCGTACCTGCAATCCCTGCTGGGAATTGTAGAAACACATCTCAACCTGAGGATTTGCGGTTAGCTGTTTGTGCACGTCTTTATTTTCGCCGGTACTGAATATAATGCCGTTTTCATCGGCACGGTAGAGCATCATTATGCGAGTGTGGGGCTTATTGTCCTGTGATGTGGCAAGAGCAAAGACTGGATTAGCCCTGATGAACTCGAAAATTTCCTCTTTTGTCATAAGCCAAATCCTTTAGCTGAGCTCTTTTTTGATTGTTTCTCTATTGTTCATATATGGGCGAAGAACTTTTGGTATTTTTATCGAGCCATCCTCGGTTTGGTAGAGTTCCAGAATGGGTATCAGTATTCGCGGACTTGCAATAACGGTATTATTCAGTGTGTGGCAAAACAGGTTTTTCTTTGTAACGGGGTCTTTATAGCGCAGGTTCATCCGGCGGGCCTGGAAGTCGTAAAATTTGCTTGCGCTGTGCGTTTCGCAGTAGTTTTTCCGTGAGGGCATCCAGGCTTCAATGTCAAATTTTTTTGCCTGCCCTCGGCCCAAATCGCCGGTACAAACGTTGACGACGCGGTAGGGCAGTTCCAGCGCCTGCATTACCGCCTCGGCGTTGGCTAAAATCTCCTCGTGGAATTTCTTACTTTTTTCTGAACTGTTTTCACAAACGATTACCTGCTCAACTTTATCAAACTGGTGGATTCTGTACAGGCCGTAAGTGTCTTTACCGGCTGCGCCGGCCTCACGCCTAAAGCAGCTTGAAAGAGCAACATATTTTTTAGGAAGCTCTTCAGCTTTTAATATCTCGCCCATGTGGTAGGCAGTCAGCGGGACTTCGGCTGTCCCAACAAGACTCAAATCGTCTCTTTCCATCTGGTATGTCTGTTCCTCCGAGCCGGGGAAGTAACCGGTACCCCTCATAACTTCGTCTTTGGCCAGCAGCGGTACGGAAAGCGGAACATAGCCTTTACCGACCATATAGTCCATAGCAAAACGCAATACAGCCCAGTGCAATTGTGCGCCGTCGCCTTTTAGAAAGTAATTTCTCGTTCCCGCTAATTTGACGCCTCGCTCGATATCAATGATATCCAGAGCCAGTCCGAGTTGTATGTGGTCTTTAAGCTCGAAAGCGAACTGGGGGATTTGGCCTTCTTTTCTTATCTCGATATTTTCGGTATCATCTTTGCCAAGAGGGACATCATCATCGGGCGGCTGGGCCGCCTGCTGGATAATCTCGTCGAATTGAGGCTGAAGCTTTTTAATTTGCTCTTGAAGCTTTGCTTCATTTTTTTTAAGTATGCTCAGATGACCTATGGCGTAATCTTTTTTTTCGCCGCTTAAATGGGGAATAGACCTACCGAGTTTGTTTTTCTCGGTAACCTCATCTTGCAATTGTTTCTTGAGCCTCTGAAGGTCAGCATCTATATCAAGCAGCTTTTCTATATCCACATTGAAGTGCTTGTCTTTTGCTGCTTTTTTGAACTTTTCCGGGTTTTCTCGAATTTCTTTAATGTCAATCATAATTATTCCTGGTACCGTTTGATGATAACAACGTTATTTTGTCCGCCGAAACCGAAAGATTCGTTCATCACGATGTTGACAGGCATTTTTCTCGGCTTGTTCGGCACATAATCCAAATCAAGTTCCGGGTCTGGGTCGTTTAGGTTCATTGTCGGCGGTACTATATTATCACGTATTGCTAAAACGCAGGTAATTAATTCAGCGGCGCCTGCGGCGCCGATTAAATGGCCAAGCATACTTTTCACACTGCTTGCGGGCGTGTTTTTTGCTTTTTCCTTAAAAACAGCCTTTATGGCTTTGGTTTCAATGAAGTCGTTTTCAGTGGTACTCGTGCCGTGAGTATTTATATAATCGACATCTTTATAGCTGATACCTGCATCATTTAGTGCTGCAGTCATTGCTGCGATGGCGCCTCTGCCTTCTTCGTGCATATCTGTGACCCTGAATGAGTCAGAAGTGCTGCCGTAACCTATGATTTCGGCTAAAATTTCCACCCCTCTTTTTTTTGCCGAACTAAGCGTTTCGAGAATTACTATTGCGGCGCCCTCACCAAGTATGAATCCGTCCCTTGAAGCGGAGAACGGCCTGGATGACGTCTCGGGGCTGTCATTTCTCGTCGAAAGGGCGGTAAGGCGATTGAAGCCCATAAGTCCTAATGGGTGTATCATTGAATGTGCTCCGCCTGCAATCATTATGTCCGCCTGACCCGTGCGGAGCATCTTGAGTGCTTGCCGCACAGGCGGTCAGACAGCTTCTTGTTGGGCCGCGAGCGCAGGTCAGCATAGCAATGTGGGCGGCTGGCATATTCGGCTCCTGTTCGAGTTCACACATAGGCTTCATCCGGCCGAACGCAACCTGCGCCCATTTGCCCCAATCCATTTGGCTTGTCTCGTTGTCCCAGGCTTTTACAATCGCATCGAAAAATACATCGTTATCAACAGAACCTTCACCAGCACCAAGATAAATTCCTAATCTGGTGCGGTCTATCCCGTCGGCTGGAGTGTTGGTTTCGATATCAATTCCAGCCTGTCGGCAGGCCTGAACAGTTGCGCCAATCACAAATCCGGAGCCCCTGTTGGAGTCTTTGTGTAGATTCGGATTATTTGTGTATTTTGAGTAATTGTAATCCTTAACCTCGGCACCGAATGTGGATGGAAAAGTTGAGGCGTCAAAAATGGTGGTTTTAGCCATTGCGCTTTTACCTTCCATCATGGCCTGCCAGAGTGTTTCGATGTCATGACCCAGGGGGCAAACGATGCCCATTCCGGTAATTACAACTCGCTCAGTCATTTATTTGACCTTATTCGATTTTTAAATGGTTTTTTTCAGCACTATTGCAGCGGTTTGCCCCCCATAAGTATAACTGCAGCATAGTGCATAACGTATCTCTTTTTTAACAGGCTGGTTTATAATATTCAAATCGCAGCCGTTAGTTTTTCTATCACAATTTTTCGCAGCCGGTATCGTGCTGCTGTTCATTGCACAAACCGCAGCGATAATATCGAGGGCTCCGGATGCTGCGCCGGTATTGCTTAACATACTCTTGGTCGGCCAAACAGGAATTTTGGATGCTGCTTCACCGAGAGCGGCTTCGATAGCCTTTGCTTCGGCCATGTCGTCGTCGGGTATGCCGGTTCCGTGGGGGATAATCACATCAAGGTCTCTCGGCTGAATCTTTGCCTCGTCTATTGCCTTTTCTATTGCTATTTGAATACCTTTGCCGTCAGGCTCGATATGTTCATAGGCCGGGTTTATACTGTTGCTCTGACCGGCGCCAACTATTTCGGCATAACATTTCGCCCCGCGATTACGGGCATTATCAAGGTTTTCTAAGATGACTGTTCCTGCCGCCTCACCAAAAACAGCGCCTTTAGCATCAGCAGCAAAAGGCCTGCAGGCGGTTGCAGGGTCGTCATTGTTTTGACTCGTCGCTCTTTTGAGCAGGCACTGGCGAATCATAACTATGGGATTAACTTTTGCCTCTGCACCACCAGCCAGAGCAATATCACTGCTGCCGCGGGAAATAATCTGGCTCGCCTCAATTATCGCCAGGTGCCCGGATGTTTCAGCACAGGTGATGGTGTTGCTTGGTCCCTGGATGTCGTGGATGATGCCTATATGGCAGGCAAGCATATTTGGCAGATATTTCAGCAGCCACAGTGGTGTTACCATTTCAAGACCTTCTTTACCCCACTTGCGAATATCAAAACTGCCGTCTGTAATACTTGCTGCAACAGCGGGGGCCAGTTCGACCAAATCGCAGCTTATCAGGCCCGCTCCAAGATTAATTGCTGTACGAGTCGGTTCTATGTTTATATTTTCCGGGTCTATAGCTTTGGTCACAAGGCCGGCACAACTGAGAGCTTCAGATGCGGCCACAACGGCCAGTTCGATGTCTCTGGACATAAGCTTTGTGGACTTGCGAACGGTTTTAGGCACAAATTGCTGTATTTTAAAGTCGGGGGCCTCACCGGCCAGCTTGCAGTCAAAGCCGACAGGGTCAAAAGCCGTAATTTTATTTATACCACATCGGCCTTCACAGAGAGAATCCCACATTTCTCCGGCGGTCATTCCGAGCGGACTTATTACACCAAAACCGGTTATTACTACACGAACAGAGTTCATCTTTCTATTTCCTATTTTTTAATCGGCTGGCGATTATCGATTATTTTTATATCTTTTTCAATAGTCAATAAAAAATAATCAGTCTTGAAAGGTAATCCCGCTGAGAAGTGACTTGAAAGTGTCTGTGAATACAAAATTCTCCTGTGGAAAATCTTTGCCCGCAAGATTCTGGTCGATATGGCTGAACATTAAATCTATTTCCGCGATTAATTTATCTTCACAGGTAATTTTACCGCTTGTGCTCGCCGCTTCGGAAGTGATGGATTCGATTTTCGCAGTCAGTTTTAATGTGTCTCCGGGTTTTACATAGTCAAGGAAAACGCACTTTTGAATCTTTGCGAGGATAACCTTTTCCTGAAAATTTTTAGCCTCGCCGACCAGAATTCCGGCCGTCTGAGCCATAGCTTCGATGCATAGGCATTCGGGCATAACAGGGAAACCCGGAAAATGGTCGTGGAGATGCTCTTCAGCAAGCGTTACATTTTTCAGGGCTACTGCCCGCTCGCCGCTTTTAAACTCAACAAATTTATCTATCCATATCCAACGCATTTTTTTTGATTATCATTGTGCTTCCGAAAGCAGGTATCGTATTAGACTTTTTCTTATACAAAACGACACACAGAGAACGAATCAGGCGGCATTGAGTTTGGTTTCAACGTAATTTACAATTGAGTTTACGGTGAATAAGTTTGGCAGTTTGTTAATATCGGGGTCTTGCTCAAATGTCCCAAGGTCGGTATGCGGCATTTTGCTTTTTAGTTCAGCCAGTCCTTTCTCGGTCAATTTCCCGTTATCAACAAATTCCGGATTGTTCATCATGTTTTCAATCGGAAACAGTTCTTCGCGGGGAATTTTAATTCCGAAGGCCTTTTCCAGCCGAAAAACTATGTCCAGGAAGTCAATGCTTTCAGCCCCCAAATCACCCATAAGGGTTGCTTCGGTTGTAACCTCATCGTCATCGACTCCCAATGCGTCAACCAGAACTTCCTGTACTTGTTGAAAAATGTCATCCCGACTCATTGCCATCTTCTTTTACCTCCATCAGTATATTATTTCACAAATGATTATCGGTTATCGCAGTAGTTTCCATCTTTGCTTCATATTTTTTATAATTTCGGCATCTGTACCGGCCATTGCTGAATTTTTGTCGGCAAGGTTAAAGTGTCTAAGGCCGAACCTCGCTTCAACAATTCGCTGGCCTTCGGATTCGCCGAACCCAATAAAACTGCTGATGTTTTCTTCAATAGTTTTGGCCTGGACAGTATATTCTATTTGTCCGCCCGGCGCAAGGAAACTCTTGTATTTTACATTTCTTGCCTGCTCGAGCAACAGCATACTGTGGGCAAAATTCTCCACTTCCCGTACCAGCCATGAGGCGGATTCAATCATGCCCTGAAGTAGCAGTACACCCGGAAGTACGGGAAAGACGGGAAAATGGTCGGCGAGGTACTCCTCAGCGAGACAGACGTTTTTGACTGCCTTTATTTCCTTGCCGCTTTCCAGAGAAATAACTTTGTCAATCAGTATAAATCTCATAATTAGGAATTCATCGTTACTTTTACGCTTTGCTATCGGTTATCATCTTTATTGTAATGAGGCAATACAATATACGAGATGCTATGGTTTTTCCAGTCTTTTTTTGGGCTTTTGAAGCATACGGGCTAATTTTGAAAGGATTAGAATTAATATTGGAAAATTTCCTCATATAGACTATACTTTTTATTATGAAAGTGCGAAGTGCAACAATATCAGATGCCAGGACGATTTATTCGCTGATAAATCAATATGCCGAGGAGGACAAGATGCTTTTTCGGTCAATGGCAGACATTTATGAGAATCTCCAGAGTTTCTCTGTGGCTGAATCGGACGGCAAAGTGGTAGGGTGTTGCTCTCTGCAGATTATCTGGTCGGACCTGGCTGAAATTAAATCATTGGCGGTTGATAAGGAAAAAACCGGCTCTGGGGTCGGCAAAATGCTTGTTGGAAACGCTGTCGAACTGGCAGGAAGGCTTGGCATCTCAAGAATATTTGCATTGACCCTGAGGCCGGATTTTTTTGAAAAAATGGGCTTTGAAGTAGTCGAAAAAGAAACTTTGCCTATGAAGGTCTGGAGCGATTGCGCCAAGTGCCCAAAACAGCAAAATTGCGATGAAATAGCCGTTATAAAAACGGTCAACTCTGATATATAAAGAGTGTTGGCTCAGAAAACCCGCGATATGACATACATATATTCAACGTACAGGATGAGTCTTATCCTACCTGGCGTCTTTGAAAGAGGGCAATTGCTATAAAAAGTATGGCTATTGTGTAGCATAAAGCGTATGAAGCCCCTATTATGACGTATTTTGCGGGTACTGCACTTCCTTCGTAAATTGCGTCGCTTATCCAGAAAACCTGCAGATTAGGCACTAAAAAACGCCCTATTTTGGCCCATAACTGAGTTTGGGCAAATCTGCCGAATACATAATCACTTATCAGGCCCAACAAAAAAAGTCCCAGGCAGGCCGAAAGTGTCACAACTATGTTAAATCTTGATGAAATTGCTACTGCAAGAGCAACGATTATTACCGCTCCCAATAACAGCAGTATCGAGCCATAGACATCAAGTGCGTTTATACCATTATCATGTGGGTTGAACTGCCAGTTTCGGTCGACTAAAGATAAAAATACTATCCCCAATGAAGCGAAAAGGGCGAACAAAACAACAGCCGTCGAGGAAAATCTCCAGTCATAAACATAGTTAAAAAAAGCACTTAGCAAAAGAGTCAGAACCACTATAACGGCCCCTACTGTTATGACCGTCCAGTCGATTGTATCTGCCGATGTTTCCATAACACCGTGTCTTATCGCCATAAGCAGCGCGATGGTGCATATATAATGTGCCAGCAATACTGCGGCGGTAACGCCGAGGAACTTCGCAATGATAAATATCGGACGTTGTACAGGCTTGCTAAGTACTGTAATTATCGTTTTATTTGCTATTTCCTCAGCAACAGTTCCCGAAGCAGAGAAAATTGCAATGAACAAGCTGGTCAAAAACAACGTAGATAATCCCAATTCACGTAACAGTTTATTGTCGTCGCTCATTGTGTACATCGTCAGAGACGGGCTTATAATGAATAGAAGCAGGGCGGCAATTATTATTATAGCGTAGACCGGTTGTCTTAGCGTTTCTACAAAGGTGTTTTTCGTTAGTGTAAATAATTTATTCATTATCTGTCCTTAAGTTACGGGGTCGCTGAGTAACATTAAGCCGGTCTTAATTTTAAGATACAATTTCTTTGCAATTGTTTCTATACTAAAATAATATTTATTGTTATATTACGATGCTCATAGATTGTAAAGAGTCAGGAACCTTTAGGAATACGGAATTTTATTCTTTTTGTTCGTAGTACAAAACCTGGAATAGAATATGACAATCCCATCGAAACGCGCAGAATACATTGCTCTGACATCGCTGATTTTGAGCGTTGTGTTTTTTGGGATTGCCTTTTTTGTTGGTCGCTGGAGTCAATACCTTGCCGTTTATAGTGTTAGTTGGCTGATTCTCTCAGCAGCTCTGATTTGGTTTGTCCTTGTTATTCATTTCCACACCCGCAGCCTTGCTGAGCAGGAAAAGCTTGATATGAGCCAGTTGGCCGGCGACAAGGAAGATACTACAATCTTTAAAGCTAAACAGGAACATTCCGACCTGTTTGCAGTTGCTCAGCAGCGGCTTGTTTTTTTCGAAAAATGGTTTTTGCCTTTGTTCTCAGCAGCTATAGCGGCTTACCAAATAGGCTTGGGCCTGTATCTTTTTAAAGCAGTTTCTGCTGATACTGAAGTCGAACCCATCCAGCCGCTAATTTGTGCGATTTCAATGACTTCAATAGCCTTTGTTTGTTTTCTGATGTCGCGTTATGCAACGGGTATGTCAACTCAGCCGCAGTGGAAGCCGTTGCGAGCAGGCGGCAGCATCTTTCTTGGTACGGCTGTTTTGTGTTTTGCTCTTGCTATTGGTCTGGCAATGGCACAATTCAAAATTTTCGTTGTGGTTAATGTAATCAGCTTTCTTATACCATCATTGCTGACTATCATTGGCATAGAGACAGCCTTAAATGTTGTGATGGACATATATCGCCCCCGTCTGAAAGACCAGTACAGCCGAACCGCTTTTGACAGCAGATTGCTCGGGATTATAAATGAACCCGGCGGAATACTCCACACCGCAGCCAGCGCTATTGATTATCAGTTCGGCTTCGAAGTGTCCCAGACCTGGTTTTATAAACTGCTGGAAAAGGCCATTATGCCTTTGATTTTATTTGCCGCTGTTACGCTTTATCTGTTTAGCTGTATAGTTGTAGTCAATCCTAATGAAGGGGCAATAATAGAGCATTTTGGTAATCCTTTGAAAGATAGCGGCCAGACGAGAATAGTTGGTCCCGGTTTAACTTTCAAGTGGCCCTGGCCGGTTGACATTGCTTATAAATATCCCACAAAAATGGTTAAAGAAATCAGCATTGGTTTTATTCCCAAAATCTACGAGGAAAATGCTGCACGTGAGCCGCTGCTGTGGGGCAAGAGCCATTATGCTGAAGAGTACGATTTACTTGTAGCCAGTGAATATACAGGCGATCTGGGAGAACAAGCCGTTCCGATAAGCCTTGTCAGAGCAGCCGTTCCGGTTCAATATAGAATAAAGGACTTGTATTCTTTTATCTATAATCATAAAGAGCCTGAAAAATTGCTCGAATCAATTTGTTATCGAGAACTTACCAGCTTTGCAGCAAGTGCAAAAATTGAAGCTGCCGAGACCGACCAAAGCGGCGAGGACACAAGTGATAGTTTACTCGGAGCCGGTCGTATCCAGGCCAAAAGGATTTTGACCGAGCGGATTCAAAAGGCTGCCGATGAAGAAGGATTAGGTGTCGAAATCGTGTTTTTGGGCCTGCAGGGAATTCATCCGCCGCCCGACGTTGCAGCTGATTATCAAAAAGTAGTTGGTGCTGTTCAAAAAAAACAGGCGCTTATTCTGAATGCACAGGCCGAACGCAACAAAATTTTAAGCACTCTGGTCGGTTCAGTCCAAGATGCGAATGAATTGTATCACCTTGCGGTACAATACCAGCAGGCCGAAGAGAAAAATGAGCACGATAAGATGAAAAACCTCGGCAGGGCATTAGACACGGCCTTTATGGAAGCCCAGGGGGATATTTTTAAGTTGCTTCGTGAAGCTCAAAGTTACGCTTTTGAAAAATCAAAACTTGCAAAGGCCACTGGAGAGCGCTTTGCAAACCAGCTTAAGGCTTATGATGCTGCAAAGGAAATTTATATGAATGAGCAGATGTTGGCTGTTTATGAGAATATCCCGAGCAGCATACGAAAATTTGTCATTGTTGCCGACCCTAATGATACTCAGGTGACAATAATAAACCTTCAGGAAAAACTAACCCCCGATTTGTATGATATAGTAGGCTTAGAGGAGACCAGCAAAAAATGAAAAACATAGCCATTACAATTTTTGTCCTATTGGTAGTTATTATTTTGGGGCTGTATCTTTTTCTTTTTCAGGTTAGAGAAACTGAATCAGCTTTGTTAATGACCTTCGGCAAGGCCACCAGTGAAAGTGAAATAACCGACCCAGGCTGGTATTTCAAGTGGCCTGCTCCAATTCAGAGGGTTTACAAGTTTGACTCGAGAATGAGGGTCTTTGAACCAGAACTCGGCGAAACCCCGACTAAAGGGGTTGTTCCTATTATCGTAAATACGTATGTGGTTTGGAGAATTGCCGAGCCGCTGGAATTCTTTAATTCCGTCAAAACAGTCAAAAAAGGGGAGGATTTACTCCGCAGCCAGATTAATGACACTCAAAACAATGTAATTGGCCAGTATAATTTCTCCGACTTTGTAAATAGTGACAAAAGCAGAATAAAAATTGAAGAAATACAGTCAAAAATGCTCACCGATCTCAGGCAGGCCGTCAGAGACGATTACGGTATCGAAATCAAAACACTTGGAATCAAGCAGCTTAAAGTCAGTCAGGATGTTAGTAAAGATGTCTTCGCCAGAATGCGAGCTGAAAGAAATCGTAAAACCCTAGCAACTATCGCCGAAGGAACAGCCGAGGCTACCAAGATTAAAACCGATGCAGACTCGAAAGAAATAGAACTGCTCGCCGCAGCCAAGGCAAGGGCAAAGGCCATACGGGGCCAGGGTGACGCCGAGGCTGCAAAATACTATGAAATGCTCGAAGCCGACAGGGAACTTGCAATGTTCCTGCGCGATGTCGAATCGCTGAAAAAAATATTGGAGAAAAGGTCTACCATTGTCATCGACGCTGATAACGAGCCTTTCAAACTGTTAAGGGAAATGCCGAATATTAAACCGAAAGAATAGATTTTACTAGGTCTGATGCAGGATACAACAGAGAAAATAAAAGATACGAATCAGCTTAATGCAGCCGACAGGTCATTGTCGGAAGCGCTGCGAATCAGCTTTATTATCCTTACGATAATAATGGTTGGGCTTGTGATTGGTTTTCTTGTTTTCGGGGGCTTTAGAGTGGTGGAGTCGGATGAGCAGGCGATTGTTTTGACTTTTGGTAAGATTCGGGGCATAGGTGATGACAGACTCTTAAAGCCCGGACTCCGTTGGGCTTGGCCATATCCGTTACAGGAAGTAGTGAAAATTCCTGTAGCCAAAAAGGTGAACTTGCCTATTGACACATTTTGGTATATCGAGAGAAGGAACGTATCGGAAGAATTAGACCCGCGATATGACGGATATTGTATTACGCGAGGTGAGAAACAGGGCCAAAGCACAATTGAATCCGATGGAAATGACTACAACATAATCCACAGCAAGTGGCAGTTGACATATCAGATTGACGATGCTGAAAGCTTTTTCAAAAATGTTTATACCGATGATGTACAACCCGGCCAGATTTATGCTGATATTATAGCACAAAGCACGAGCCCACTATTGAAATCGCTGATTTCAGATTCGATTGTGACGGCAATGGTTAATTATACAATTGATGAGGCAATTTCGAATCAGTACAGAATCACGGAACACGTGGAAGAATTATTGCAGGAAAAACTCCAGGAAATACAAAGCGGTATAAAAGTTGTCTCGGTGCAGTTGAATAACATTATCTGGCCGCAGCAGGTTAATAATGCATTTCTGGAGTCTATCAGGGCAAGTCAGGTAAGGCAGACGTTAATCAACGAAGCCAGGACCTATGCCGAAAGCACTCTTAACGAAGCAGCCGGCCCGGTTGCAGGCGAACTTCTTGCACTTCTGCAAGGTAAAGTTAATATCAGCGAAGTGGAAGAGGAATTATTGTGGTCTCAGTTGGCCGGCGCCGCTGAGGAAAAAATATCACAGGCTCGGACGTATAGAACAACAGTTGTAGAGACGGCCAAAGCCAATGCTGATTACATGAAACAAATTCTTCCTGAATATAAAAAGCGCCCGGAACTTGTTCTTCAGAAAATCTATCAGGACGCAATTGAATATGTCCTTGATAATGCTGATGAAAAAACGATTGTCCAGACTACAAAAGGCGCCGGTGACAGAGAATTAAGGCTTTTGATTAACAGAGACCCGACCTTAAAACAAAAATCCGAGGAGAAAAAGTAACATTTGTTATAAGTTAAGAAGAAATTATGGCTCATCAGCATTTACATTTTAAGGATGACATTGCTGTCGAACAAACCCACGGCAAGCAGATTCGTGTAAGTATGGCTCTTTTAGGAACATTGGCCGGTGGGATGTTGTTGATAAACAGTGGTCTTGCCAGGTTTTTTTATGGCAGCGATAGTTTCAATACCGAGTTTTTGGCAATGATTGGGGCAATATTGCTTGGCGCCCCCATTGTCTTGCATGCGGCAAAAAGCTTTATCAAGCGCCAGCCGCATATGGATGAACTGGTCGCCTTAGCCATAATTGCTGCCTTTGCGTCTCAGGATTATGTCGCCGCAGGCACTGTTGCTTTCTTTATGCTCTTAAGCGAACTTATGGAAAGCCGAACGGCACTTGGTGCTCGGGCATCTATAGAATCATTGATACGACTAACCCCCACGCAAGCCACGGTTTTGCAGGCTGATGAAACTGAAAAAGAAGTAAAAGTCAGGTTGCTAAAAGCCGGCGACCATATTCGTGTTCGTCCCGGCGATAACATACCAGCCGATGGCGAAGTGGCAAAAGGACTCAGTTCAGTTAATGAAGCCACAATAACCGGTGAATCACTGCCGGTGGATAAGGTACCCGGAATGCAGGTCTTTGCCGGCACAAACAACCTTACAGGTGTCCTTGATATAACCGTAACAAAGGCCGGCAAAGATACCACACTTGGAAAAGTTCAGTCTTTAATTATGCAGGCCGAACAGACTAAAATCCCTATAATGCGGATAATCGACCGCTATGTTAGGTGGTACACCCCCACGATTTTGATGATTGCTGGGATAGTCTTGTTTTTCACAGGTGATATTACCAGAGCTATCACAATACTTGTAGTTTCGTGTCCCTGTGCATTGATTCTCGCTACACCCACAGCAATGGTTGCGGCTATTTCAGCTTCGGCAAGGCTCGGTGTTTTGATTAAGAATGTCGCAGACCTTGAAGTCGCGGGCAAGATGACGGCGATGGTTTTTGACAAAACCGGAACGATAACTACAGGTCGATTGTATGTGACTAAATTAACTCCGTCCAAAGGTGTTGAGCCGGCCGAATTACTGACCGTTGCCGCTTCTGCCGAGAAGATGAGCAAGCACCCGGCGGCAAGGGCCCTGCAGGAGGTTGCTAAAGAAGCAAACCTTATTTTGCCTGCAACACAAGAATTCCGGGAAACTCCCGGAAAAGGCGTAAGCGCTTCGGTTGATTCGGCAAAAATCATAGTTGGTAGAGACACGTTCCTTAAAGAAAATAGTGTAGATATGAAAGGGGTTAGTGAACCTGTTATGCACGAAGAACAGGGCTTTAGCACCCTTTATGTAGCAAAGGACTCTGTTTGTATCGGCTGGGTAGGTTTGCAGGACAAAACCAGACCCGAAGCACAACAGGCCGTAACTGATCTGCTTGATATAGGGATAAAAAGAGTGGCAATGCTTACCGGCGACCGTGATGAAGTCGCAAACCGTGTTGCCGCCGAGCTTGCTTGTACCGATTATAAAGCGGATTGTCTCCCCCAGGACAAGCTTGCGATTGTAGAGCAAATCAAAAAAGATGGACATACGGTTGCAGTGGTCGGTGACGGTATTAACGATGCGCCGGCGCTTGCAGCAGGGGATTTGGGTATCGCAATGGGAGCAGCAGGAAGTGATGTGGCTATAAACTCGGCCTCGATTGCACTAATGAGCGACGACTTAAGACGATTGCCGTTTCTTGTTCGTCTCTCGCGAAAAACTAGAGGTGTTATCAACGGAAACCTTCGTTTTGGTGTCTTGTTTATCATTCTTGGTGTTGCGGCCGCCTCCACTGGATGGTTAACGCCGATTTATGCTGCGGTACTGCATTTTGCGGGCTCACTGATTGTTGTTTTTAACAGTGCCAGGCTTGTTCGCTATGGCGAAGAACTTGACCACCAATAATAACTGTTAAACCCCCTGATGAAATATGCAATATGTAATTGAAACTTTCTCTTTGACCAAGGTGTTTTCTGACTGGTGGGGTCGCAACAAGGTATATGCCGTTGAGGACCTGAACTTACAGATTCGTCCAAATGAAGTTTTTGGTCTTTTAGGCCCAAACGGCTCAGGTAAAACGACCACACTCAAAATGCTTCTGGGCCTGCTTTATCCGACAAAGGGAAGAGCAGTTGTACTCGGAGGTGACAGCACGGACACAAAAATCAGTGCCCGGATAGGCTTTATGCCTGAGGAATCCTATCTTTACAAGTACTTGAATCCTCGTGAGACGCTTGATTTTTACGGCAGATTATTCGATTTGCCGTCCAAAGTTCGCAAAATGCGAATCGAAGCCCTGCTGGATATGGTCGGATTAAAAGCCGTTGCAAACAGGGCTGTTGGGAGTTTTTCTAAGGGAATGGCTCGCAGAATCGCCCTCGCACAGGCTTTGATAAATGACCCTGACCTTTTGATACTCGATGAGCCGACAACGGGCCTTGACCCAATTGGAACAAGACAAATTAAGGATTTGATTCTTCAACTGGCAAAACGCGGTAAAACAGTTTTACTGTGCAGTCATTTACTTGCAGATGTCGAAGATGTCTGCGATAGAATAGCGATTCTATACGGTGGAAAAGTGCAGTCCGAGGGCAAAGTCAGAGAACTGCTGCAGCAAACAGACAAAAAACAGATTACTACCGGCCATATCAGCGATAGTACCATCGAGAAGATAAAACAGATAGTTCAAGAGGATAATGCTGAATGTGTCGTAACTTCCCCGATGGATAAGCTTGAAACTTTTTTCATTAGAACTGTTGCAGCAGCTCAACAGCAGGCCAAGTCGATAAGCGGTG
>Ga0272442_10003061_pt1 | contig 23708 bp, 10 predicted proteins | sample SSMForm2O_FD_200262 | JGI IMG/M metagenome (GOLD analysis project Ga0272442, IMG submission 200262) | Marine sediment archaeal communities from Little Sippewissett salt marsh, Falmouth, MA, United States - SSM-Form-2O | ecosystem: Environmental > Aquatic > Marine > Wetlands > Sediment ...
CACTTGCCTTCGCGCACGGCCGCTTCGATCTCGTCGCGGAGCTGGGTGAAGGATTTGCCGTCGCCACTGTAGTGGCCGAGGGCGTTGAGGTTGGCGTGGGCCGGGTCGATCGACTGGCTGATGAACTGGCCTCGGGCACCGACGAAGAGCTGAGGGATGAGTTCTTCGAGGCTGGTCTGGTTGTCGAGGGGGCCGACGGCGTTGTCGCAACAGGTGTTACCAAAGGTGCGTTTGGTCTTGCCGTCGACGAGCTGGAGAACGAGGTTGGCGATGCGCATTTCGCCGAGCCAGCGGTTGGGTGTGTAGTCGGAGAGGTTGTAGTCGTCGGAGAGCCAAGTGTGCTGGCCGGGGCGGTCTTTTCGGCACGGGTGGAAGAGGGTGTGGTTGCCCAACTCGTGGCCGGTGTGGGCGACCTTTCGCCATTGGTCTGTGTGTTGACGGAATCCGGGGCTATCGATTTGGATATAGAAGGTGCCGCGGAGGCCCGCTTCGGTCAGTTGGGGGGCGACGGACTGGAAATGTGAGGTGATGGCGTCGTCGTAGGAGAGGGTGACGGCTCCCTGTTGTCCGGCCGGCCAGCGGAAGGGGCGTTGCTCGGCTGCGGCCAGTCGCTGGCCGAGAAGGCCTGTGGAGAGCATTGTGGTTAGCATGGCCAGTGCCACGAAGGAGGCGGGGGGACGTGTGGTTCTGTTGAGCATTCTGGAGACTCCTCTTTGCGGTCGCTCCGGTTCCTCCGAGCGGATGCCCAGAGGTTACAGCGATTCTACCGCATGGCGTCCGGTGGGGAAAGGGCGCAGGGGCGTTCTTGCCGGGCGAGAGACGCCCCGATCGTTTATGCCCAATCTCTAGTCGGCGAAGGCGAATTCTCCTTTTTGGACGGACCAGTCGAGGCCGAAGAAGCCGACGGCGACGTTTTGCGACTGGGCGGCGTTGTCGGAGTCGAGGCGGGCGATCTGGCAGTCGGGATAACGTACGAAGGAGGTGAAGAAGGGGACGAAATAGGTTGAGCGCATGCCGCGCGGGCCCGTGCCGCTGACGACGACTACGGAGGCGATGTCGCTGTCGGGGCGGGGCTGGATGAAGATGGCGGACAGGTCGTTGCCTGCGAAGGATCGCTCGCCCACCTGGACCCGGCCGGGGCGGACCTGCACGGGACTGTCGCCGAGCAGGGTGGGCCAGGCGGCGTTGGTCCGGGCGTTGCCATAGAGCACGACGGTGCGGTCGGGGTAGCGGGCCGGGTCGAAGTTCGAGTCCTCGATCATTTCCACGGAGCCGTTGCCCCGGTACCAGAACGTCTCGGCGTCGTAGCGTGCCTTGGCGAAGGCCCAGGCGTCTTCTTCGGCGGTTCCCTGGGTGCCGTAGACGAAGAGGAAGCGGTGTTTCAATTCGTCCTTGATGCTGCCGTAGCGGTGGGGGCCTTTGTGTTTGAGCGAGGGCTTGTCGATGCAGCGCCAGCGGTCGTTGTTGCGCTGGAGCCAGAGGGCGGCGGCTTGCTCGGGATAGGGGATGTCGCTTAGGGTTTGTCCGTCGAGTTCGACGGTGATCGGTTCGGTGGTGCGCAGGTGGGTAAGGTCGAGGCGCAGGACGGCGACGTTTTCGGTGGTCCCTCGGAACAGGCCCTGGCCCGGCCAGTTGTGGATGTGGGCCTTGCTGAGATCGAGGTGCTTGATCTGGGCTTCGATGGCGAGCCAGTGACATTGGCTGGAGACGCCCGGGTTGGCGGTTACGAATTCGACGTCGCGCACGGCCGAGGCCGGAGCAAGGGCGTGCCGCGCGAAGAGGTCGAACATGAAGGGCCAATCGACACAGGCCGATCCGCCATCGTTGTATTCGTTGCCCCACCAATGGCCCTGACCCGGCTCCTCGTGGTAGATCCAATCGTGGTGGAAGTCCTTGAGGACTTCGGCCATCCGTTGGGCTTGCGAGGCGCGGACGTTGTTGTCATCGGCGCCGTGGAGGATGTAAACGCCGCTGTGTTTGAGGTTGGCGGCCAGGGCGACGGTGTCGCCTGACTTGCGAGGTCGGTTGGCCAGTGCCTCCATGGGGGATTCCTCCGCGTCTTCGCGCCCGCGTCTGCCGTAGGTGGAGCGCGAGAGCCAGCCGGCGCTGGGGCCGACGGCGGCGAAACGGTCCGGGTAGGTGACGCCCAGGTGCCAGGCTCCGTGTCCACCCATGGAATGGCCTGTGAGGTAGATGCGCGACGGGTCGTGTCCCAGGGAACTACAGGCGAGGTCGAGGACCTCCATGGCGTCCAGGCGTCCGAAGTCCTCCCAGTCATATCCATAGGGGCGGCGGTTGGTGGGGGCGACGATGTGGAACCAACTCTTGGAGGAATAGGCGGCGCTTTGTCCGAGGCCCTGGACGCCGGCGCCGTGACAGGTCAGGACGATAGCGGGCGGCGGGTCATTGGGTGACTGGGACATGGCGGTGCGGAGACCGAAGTACTGTACGCTGCCGTCGATCTTGCTGACGAAGGTGACCTTTCGCGCCTGGTCGGGCTGGACGATTCTGAGGCTCAGCGGGATGCTATGCGAGAGGGCGCCTTCCGGGCGGCGCAGTTCGAGATCGCCTTCGATGGACTCGCCCTGGTTCGGGGCGCTGCCTTGAATGCGGAATCCGATCTTGCGGATGCTCAGCGGTGCGATGGTGGGTACGGCGGTGGTTCTGGCTGTCATGCCGGGGGTCTTTAGTACGAGGGTGAGTCCTTCGGCCGGTGCTGTCGTGGCGTTGATGACGATGACGCCGCCCCAGGTGTCGACCGGTTGGTTGGCGAGCAGGTCGGGCAGGGTCGTGTCTTGTTCGTGGAGGAACGCGGGCGCGGGAGGGTCGTACAGCCGGACCTTCAATGCGCCGCGTCCGGCCCGCAGGAAGAGGGCGTTGGCTCCCGTCTTGACGAGGATGGGGAGGTGGACGTCACCGCGATTGTAAACATCTCCTCCTCGTGGATTCCCGTTGACGTATGCCTCGCTGTACCCGGAGGCGTTTAGGATCAGCACTTTCTCGGTGTTTGACTCGATGGCGGTATAGAGATAGTACCCACGTTCTTCGATGGCGCCTTCTTCGTCGAAGTCAATTCGTTTCCATGCCCATCCTTCCTGGCCTTCGATCGTATCGTCTGCCTGAGGGTGGTACTGGTCGAGCGTTCCGTCGATCAGCTTAGCACGGACGGGGTCGGCGGAGCCGAGAGAGGAGAACCGGCGCCGGGGACCACCGGTGGATGATCCGGTCCGCGTCAGCAGCAGTCCGGATTTCGGCATGAGCGCGCCGGATGTTATTTCCGATATCGTCACGTCCAGGGTGGCGGCAGAGAGTATGACGAGGTGAAGCCAGGTGAGGGGATGCCTTCGCATGGTGCCTTCTCCTTCAGTGGTCGGCGATCAAGACAACGGGAGGGCCGTTCTCCGGTAGGTTCGGTGCCGTATCTCCAACTGTATTTCAGGTGGTGATTGTAGCAGACGGCGTGGCGAGTCACAAGCCGCTGGAATTGCGATGTGACCATCCCGCTGGGCGGTGGGTTGCATCGGGCGGGGATTCCGCTTAGATTTGTGTTGGGACATCAACCAGAAGTCGTCTGAGATTGGGAGGCTGGCACAATGCGGACTTGCAGACGCAATCGAGTGGCGTGGGTGTTTTCGGCGGTGTTGTTATTGGCCCTGTCCGGCCTGGGGCGGGCGGAGGTGCAGGCCTGGAAGGGGACGATCACGATTCCCACCTATGGGTGGGCGGAGGACGTCAATCCGAAGTTCTGGGCGCTGGAGGAGCGGACGAAGCTGTCGACGACGGTCAAAGGGGCGATTATCTATCCCTACACGATGCAGGACCACCTCTCCCGGACGAAGGAGGACCGTACGTACCGGGCGCTGTTTCTGGAGAACGAGTACCTGAAGGTGACGTGTTTGCCTGAGCTGGGGGGGCGGCTGCACTCGGTGCTGGACAAGACGACGGGCGAGGAGACGTTTCATCTGAATAACGTGATCAAGCCAGGGATGATCGCCATGCGCGGGGCGTTCATCAGCGGGGGGGTGGAGTGGAACGCCGGGCCGCAGGTGCATACGGTCACGATCGTCTCACCGGTCGATGCACTGGTGGGGACGAATGAAGACGGGTCGGCCTACCTGGAGGTGAGCAATCTGGAGAAGACGCTGCGGACGCGGTGGACGGTGCGCGTGACACTGCATCCGGGCAAGGCGTATCTGGACGAGCAGATTCGCATCTTCAATCCGATCGACGCGATCAGTCCCTACTATTTCTGGAACTGTACGGCGTTTCCGAGCAAAGCGGGGACGCGGTTCATTTATCCGATGACGCTGGGGACGGACCACTACGGGGTCGATTTCTTCGGGTGGCCCATCCATGAGGGCAAGGACCTGTCGTGGTTGAAGAACTACGAGACGTGGGCGTCGATCTTTGCGGTGGATTGCGTTTTCGATTTCTTCGGGGCGTACGACGTCGATGCGGACCGGGGCGTCGTGCAGGTGGCGAACCATTACGAACTGAGCGGCAAGAAGGCGTGGACGTGGGGGACGTGGGATTTCGGTCTGGTCAGTCAGAAGAACCTGACGGACGACGACGGTCCTTACATCGAGGTGCAGAGTGGGCCGTTGCCGACGCAGTCCGACTACGGGATGCTGGCGCCGAGGCAGGAAGTGGCGTGGCGGGAGTGGTGGTATCCCGTGCACGGGCTGGGAGAGGGATTCGAGTTTGCCACGAGGGACCTCGCGGTGCAGACGACGCGGGAGGGTGGACAGCTTGAGCTGCGGATGATGGCGACGGGTAAGTTCCCCGGCGCATCGTGCGTTGTTTCGAGGGACGGCAAGGAGGTGCTGACGAAGCGGTTGGATTTGTCGCCTGAGAGGGTTCAGGTGGTCCGGGTGTCGCCGAAGCCTGATGGGCCCGTCGATGTGATTGTCAGGGGCAAGGGGGGCGCCGTTCTCGCTTCTTTTGCCACGCCTTTGCCGATCCCAGACGTGACACCACCACCGCGCTCGCAGGTGTTGGGCAAGAAGGACGAGGAATTGACGCTTCAGGAGAAGTACCTCAAGGCGTGGAAGTACGATTTGGCGACGGATCGCAGGCGGGCGCGGGAGGGGTATGAGAAGGTGCTGGCGGAAGACCCCGGGCATGTGGCGGCGCTGCGGGGACTGGCGGTGCTGGATTTGGAGGCGGCGCAGTATGGTGAGGCGGTCGAGCGTTTGGAGAAGGCGCTGCGGCGCGATCCGGACGACGGGCTGGCGTGGTACTTCCTGGGGGTGAGCCAATTAAGACTGCGGGAGGCGGGGGAGGCGCTGCGCTGTGCGCGCCAGGCGGCTCGGTATGCGGAGACGGACTCTCTGGCCTTCGATCTGGCCGGTCGGGCCCATGTCGCGTTGGGGGAGCGGCGGGCGGCGCGGGAGGCCTTTCGCAAGGCGCGATTGCTGAACCCGAAGGATGCTACGACGCGCGACCATTGGCTGCTGGCGATCTATGCGGCCGGCAGCAAGCGGATGGCTTTCACGCGGGCTGAGGAGATTGTGTCGCGCCGTCCTACGGACTTGGTGCCCAGGGCGGTGCTGGCGTTGCGGAACAAGAGGGCGATGAATGAGTTTGTGGAGGCGGCGCGCGAGTACGTGGGCGAAGACGACTTTGAGATGTTGGAGGTGTCGTTGGCCTTTGCGGAAATGGGGTTGGCGGAGGAAGGGGAGAGAGTGCTGTCGGCGTTTTGCGTGGAGGCGGTGCCTGCGGGGGCGCGGAGCGGCTTGCCTTTGTACTACCTGGCCTATCTGGCGTCTCTGCGGAACGACGGGGAGGCGGCGCGCGGCTATCTGAAGCAGGCGGTGGACATTGACAGAGATTACGTGTTTCCATCGCGGCCTGAGGCGCTGGAGGTGCTGCGGTATGCGGTGGAAGAGAATCCGGACGATGCGCGCGGGCATATGCACATTGGGAATCTCTATGCCCATCTCGGTCGTGTCACGGAGGCGAAGGCGCACTGGGAGAAGGCGGTGAAGCTGGATTCGTCTTTGAGTATCGCGCATCGCAACCTGGGTCTGTATGCGTGGGCGATGGAGGAGGATTTGGCCAAGGCTGAGCGGGCGTACCGGGCGGCGATGAAGGCGCGTCCCAAGGATCAGACGTTGTATCGCGATCTGGCGGAGGTGCTGCTGGCGCAGGAGCGCCGCGCTGAGGCGATCGAGGTCATGGAATCGACGCCGTTCGAGAAGCTGCGGCGGGCGGACATTATCATCATGCTGGCGCAGACCTACTTCGACGGAGAGCAGTATCGTGAGGCGATCGATCTGCTGGAGTCGACGCCGTACTTCGTCAACTGGGAAGGGCAGACGATTACGTGGAATCTCTTTCACCAGGCGCACGTCAAACGCGGGCAGGCGCGATTCGAGAAGAAGGACTATGCGGGGGCGCTGGAAGATTTCGAGGCGGCGCTGACTTACCCCGAGAACATTGGTGTGGGGCGGTCCAACGAGCCCAAGGAGGCGACGGCCCAGTATTGGCGGGGCAAGGCGCTGCAATCGCTGGGGCGTCTTGGTGCTGCCCGGTCGGCATGGGAATTGGGGGCGGCGGGAGTGGAAGGCTCCGGCGAGCAGAGGCGGTCGCGACAGCTTTGTCGTGAGGCGCTGGAGGAGACGAAGTAATGGGCTTTGCTGAATCACTGGAGAGGAGCGACGCAATGACGATGACAATCGCGACGAGGAGGCTTGTTCTGTGTTTGGCGCTGGCGGGAGTCGCTTGGGCCGGCGAGGGCCGTGCGCCGCTGCGCTGGCAAGACATGGAGTTGCCTCATGCGGCGCGGTCGGATGAGTGGGTGGTGATATCATCGCCGCGGCGATACACGATCACCATGGGTGGGAACGTGGACATGGACCACGCGCTGACGCGGGATCATGGGAACTGGCGGGTGGGCTGGCAGCCAAACGAGTCGCTGGCTATCGAGAACGTGGGCAGCGAGCCGGTTGAGGACGCGAAGGTGATCGTCAACGGGCGGGGCAACTGGTATAGCATCGAGGAGATGCTCGAAGAGGTCCTGGCGGGCGCGCGGTCGGACCAGGAGAAGGTCTATTTGATCTGGCAGTTCTGTCGTGAGAATCGTCACCATGACAGTCCCATCTACGGCAGTCTGTGGCGCAGTGAGCTACACGATCCGGTGAAGATGCTGGCGGTGTACGGGGCCGGTCTGTGTGACGACTCGGGCTCGATCGGGGCTTCGCTTTATGAAGCGGCGGGACTGACGGAGCGGGTGCCGTTCGTGCGGGCTCTGCATGGGCATATGATGTGTGAGGTATTCAACGAGGGTCGATGGCAGTTCATGGACATCGACCAGGATGTGTTCTACCTGGATCGGGAGAACGAGCTACCCGTGGGTGGTGACGTGGTGGCGCAGGACCACGATCTGGCTCATCGCGACGTGCACTATGGTCCGATCTTTCACGATTGGACGAGGTCGCGCAGCGCGGCGAGCCTGTTCGGAAACGACGACGAGGAGGAGATGCGTCTGGACAAGGGGTATCGTATTGGCGTGCGGTTGCGGCCGGGCGAGCGGATCGAGTATCGCTGGGACAATATCGGCAAGTGGTCGTCGTGGGAGCCGGGGAGGGGGCGTCGGTGGGTAGGGAACTCGCGGAAGATCTACGAGCCGCGGCTGGACAGCGAGCGAGCGGGGGCGGATGAGGCGAAAGGTGTTTCGTTGACGAGGATTGACGGCCGGGCGGCGGTGTGCGGGGACAGCGAGGGGGCATCTCTGACGTACAGGATGAGCAGCGATTTTGTCCTCTGTGGCGGGCGGGTGACGGCGTCGTTCGTGTTGCGCGGCACGGATGACACAGCCATCATCGAGGCATGGTCACGTGACAACAAAGGGCAGGGCAGGACGGAGCCCGTGCAGGTGTGGCGGGCCTCCGGTCCGGGGGGCAGGGAAGCTGACGTCGAGATCGACGGGGCCATGGATCTGACGCACGGCGGGCCCGAGCATGAGGTCTTCGTGCGCATTCGGCTGGTCTCGCTTGGCAACGGCGACGGTGCGGCTCTAACGGCCCTGGCGATTCGGGGTGATCTGATGGTCTCCCCCCTGTTCCTGCCGCGATTGAGGCTGGGGGAAAACGAGGTGGTCTACACGGATGATTGTCCGGGCGAGCGCAAGGTGCGGCTTGCGTATCGCTGGCGTGAGACGACGGCGGTTACGTTGCCGGCGGCGCCGGCGCTGGTCTATCCTGATGATGGGCGCACCGTTCGCGATGAGATCGTTACGTACCGGTGGGGCGCGGTGGCTGGGGCTCGGGCGTATCACTTCCAGGTGGCGCGGGATGCGGCGTTTCGCTGGCCCTATCGGACAGGGCTCGATACGATCTATGAGGGGACGAGCTATTCGGTTCCGTTCTGGGGTGTGTATTCGCCCAAGACGACTTACTACTGGCGCGTGCGGGCGCAGAGCGACAAGGGGCTGTGGGGGGATTGGAGCGAGGCGCGGACGTTTCGGTGGGCGGGGCCCCGGGTGCCGGTGGACGTGATGTTAAAGAAGCAGGGCGGGCGCTTCGTTTTGTCGTGGGCAGCCAATGCGCGCGGGGCGCGTCCCGTTGCGTACGAGGTCTATGGCAGCGATATCAAGGGCTTCAGTGTCAGCAAGGCTCCATACGAGGTGCCAACGCTGGGGGAGGTGGGCGGCAACTTCGTGGGGCGCACGACGGGGACGACGATGGTCGTGGCGGGCCCCGGTTTGCCGGACGAGGGATCGGATTGGGTGCAGCACGCTGAGAACCTGAATCGCTGCTTCTATCGCGTGGTGGCGGTTGACGAGCATGGCACGCACAGCGGCTGCAGCGCTTACGCGGAGATGCCTCATCCCTATATCTGGAGCGAGCCGAACGTGCGGGCGCAGTCGGGCAAGGCGTATCGCTATCAGCCTGCGGTCATTCGGAGTCTGGGTGATTTGCAGTTTCGCTACGAGAAACCGGGCAAGCAGATGTGGGAGCGGGAGCAGTTGAGTTTCTCACTGGTCGAAGGGCCTGCGTGGCTGAGTGTTGATTCAGAGAGCGGTCTGTTGAGCGGGACGGCGCCGCGGGATGGTGCGGGTTCGTCTAACGTCACGTTACGCGTGACGGCGAGCATCGAGAAGCGGACGGGCAAGGACACCTACAGGCCCGACACGCCGCCTCGCCACTTCGATCAAACCTTTCGGCTTGTGGTGAGCGAGTAGGGTATCCGAACGGGCCGCTTGGTTACGTGTCCTGGCGTATGATCTCGATGGCGTTGATCAGGGGGGCCTGGTCTGCGCCTGGTTGCGTTGCGTGGGGGACGAGTTCCAGGACGAGGCTGCCGTTGACGGTGACGTCAGTGAATTCGCGGATCAGCGCCCTGTCTTGCCCGGGGGCGACGTCGAAATCGTGGGCGACGGTTTGGCCCTGGAGCTTGATGTCGCAGCGGCGCTGTCTCGATGCGCTGCCGGCGGGGGCTTTGAATCCGAGACGGATGGTGTAGACGGCGTGTTTGCCATCGGACTGTTCGTCGAGGAGGGGTATTTCGCAGCGGCGAAGGCCGAGGCAGCCGGAGGTGAAGAGCCAGGGCTTGTCGGTGCCTTCGATGGTGAGGCCTTTGAAGTCGCGGCAGAAATACTCGCCGCCTTCGAGGATCGTCTCGGCCAGATCGAACTTGATGCCGTAGTTGCTGAAGTGATTCTGACTGTATACGGTTCGAGGATTCGGATAGGCCAGCCACAGCGTGCCGTCGTTGTCTTTCATGTCGGCCGGGGCGCCGAAGTTAATGGCGAGGTGCCGGACGGGTTTGTCGAACGTGTCGGGGATGACCCGGCCCTTGGGATCGAGTTCGGTGTGTTTTATGAAGACGGTCCAGGGCTGGGGCCGGTCCGGCTTGTGCGCCAGGGCGAACGAGCAGCGCAAGGGGAACGAGCAGGTGCAGCCGACGCTGGCCTCGGGGACCAGCACCACGCCGCTGGCGGGGATCATGTTGATCCAGCATCCGGGACGAATACCGCCGAAGAGGGCGACGCCGGCGTCGCGGGCGAGGTCGTAGATGGCGGTGCTGGAGGAGCGGTAAAACAGCGTGTTGGCTGAGGCACTGGTGATGGCGCAGGTGTGGCCGGGGCGGAGGAACTCCCAGGGGACCTGTTTGCCGGTCACGGGGTCGCGGCGCGTCTGGATCGCGCCGGTGCGCAGGTCGCAGGCGCGGGGCTCGATGATGATCTTCTGCCCCATGACGACCGGTCGGGTGCGGTAGTCGAGGGGTCGCGACCAGAGCACATGTCCGACGGAGGCTGAGAGGGCGACGATGCGACGGAAGGCGAGTTGGTTCTCTCGGAAGCGGTAGGCGTCGTGGTTTCCGACGCAGCCGAAGAAGAGCAGAACGTCGTCCTGATAGGCCGAGCCCATGGCGTCGCCACAGCAGCCGGTGAAATCGATGGGTCTCTCCCAGAGCTTGCGGCCGGTCTTAGCATCGAGCGCTACGGCGAGCCTGACGTCGGTTGGCTCATATGTCGCCGCTTTGCTCATGGCTTCGGTGGCTTGATAGGTTCCTTCCTGGATGAGCTTGTGACGTTCCTGTAGGGCGCGCTGTCTTTGGTCGTTGGCAATCTCGCTCTCGGCGAAGAAGACCTTGCCATCGCCGATGGACACGGTAAGGTTGGCGATGCGCCGGCCTGGGCAGGTCCAGAGAACCTTGGCGGTATCCGGATCGCAGGCGAAGACCATGTCGCCGACCATCATCCGGTCTGTGACGGCGCCCTTTTCTTCGCTGTAGTTTTCCCATGCCGGGTAGTTGGCCATAGGAAACCATTTGCTGTTCGCTCGCTTGTAGGCCCAGAGGGTGGCGTCGTTGGGGTTCGCGTGTTTGGCATTGAGTTCGGCGGCGTAAGGTTGCTTGAGCGGCGCGGCCCGTACGCCAAAGAGGATGTTGTCGCAAATGAAGACGCATCCCCAGCGGTAGCTGCCGGCGCCGGTGGCGGGCAGGTTATAGACTCTGACGGTCTGGCCGGTGGCGGGGTCGAGACGGAGGCATTTGTCGTAGGCGGCAACGTAGAGGGCGTTGTCGCTGAGCGCGAGATTGCCGCCGTCGACATCGGCACGGGCCCGCACGGCCCCGGGAATGTGTCGCTCCCACAAGAGCGTACCGTTGTAGGCATCGACGGCAAAGATGACTTCCTCTCCCTGTATGAACAGACGGCCGTCCATTGCCAGGGGGCTTTGGGCTTTGGCGTGGCGTTCGACCATGGCGAGGGGGCCCGGTTCTCCGAACCACAGGACGCCGAGGGGGCCCTTGGCCATTTCGTCCGCCGAGCAGGCGGTGTTCTGGGGGTTGCCGTACTGTTGGGTCCAGCTCCCGGCCCCTGCGAGTGCCGGCCGCTCCAAAGTCTTGCAGCGCAGGTCTCCATTCTCGTTCCGTGCATACGTGAGCAGGGTTCCGCCGGCGGGCGTCAGGAGGTGATGGAGCGCCTCCGATGTCCCGTTCGCGGTGCTTGCGGCTCGTGTTTCGTGCGAGACGATGAGGTTGGCGAAATAGGGTGGCAGGTCGTCGATGTCCCAGGGTTCGATGACGATGCGGGAGCCCAGGAGGTGTGCCGACTTGAGTTTGCCGCGGGCGGCGCGGAGCTTGTCGGGGTCCTTCTCCAGTCCCACGATTTGCAGGTCGGTGATTTGAGATAGCTCGTAGGCGAGCTGGGCCACGTTGTCATCGAGGAGGAGGCCGTAGCCTTTGGTGATCTTGGTTTCGGATACGATTTGGCGGGCGGTGGTGCGGTACGACTCTTCTTCTGCGGTGCCGGCGAAGGGATTGGGGTTGAGTGCGGCTTCAATCCGGGTGGGAGGGACCTGGCGTTTGGGCGGGGCGAAGCAGTGGATCGCGCCACGATCGGTGCTGGCGATCAGGCAACCATTGGCGGCCGCCAGGCCGCCGGCGTTTCCGGAGACCTTTGATTCCCAGACCTTTAGGCCGGTCCGTGCATCGACTCCGATGACCTGCTCATGGCCGCCGGCAAACAGCGTGTCACCGCCCAGGATGAGTGAGCCAAACTCCTCGACAGGCAGATGCCAGGCATAGCACGAGTTTTGCAGGCGTTTCTCTTCGAGAGCGCACAGGCGTGTGACGTTGGTGATCTCGGCGATCCGGCGGTTGATCTTGCCGGCCTCGGCGCCGGTTGCCTTCTTCGCATTCTTCCTCAGGGCGGCCAGTTCCTGGCCCAGGGCTTTGCGCTTCTGAGCGGAGGCTTCGACCTGGCGGACGGCCTCGGCGTGTGTGTCTCGGTCGAGTGCGTATATGCCCTGGAGCGCGAGGATGTAGGCCATGTTGTCCTTGATGACCATGTCCCTTCCCGGGAACCAGGCGAAGACGTCTCCTTTGCTTCGGCCCGTTTGCGCGTCGTAGGCGACTTTGTGCGGGGTCCCGGAGAAGTCCACGCCGGCGATGAGTTGATTGTCGTTGAGCAGGGTCCACGTGCCGCCGCGTTTGCCTCCGGGGGACGCCCAGAAGAGGAACTGGCCCGTCTGGCGGTTGAACGCGGCGGGCATCGCTCGGCCCGACGGGACGTAGAGCACATCTTGTGAAGCCAAAAGATACCCCTGCGGTGTCATGCCTCCATAGCTCAGTTCGTGGGCGCGGTCGCCCATCGTGTCGTTCTTCCATATGACGGAACCGTCTTCGGCGTCGAGCGCGCAGATGTAGAGCCCTTCGTAGGGAAAGACGCCGGCGGCGCAATAGGCAACGCCTTGATCCACCAGGACGCCCGTACGGACGGGCCACAGGGAAATCAACCGGCCATTGCCGATGACTTTCTCGTCGCTGGGACCCGGGCGGTATTTCCAGAGAAGCGAGCCAGTGTCAGCGGCCAGACAGTAGACGCGACCATCGTCCGAACCTACGTAGACGCGGTTGTTCTGAACCGTCGGGGCGAAGCGGACGGGGCCTTGCGTGAAGAAGGTCCAGGCCACGTTGCCGGAGGCCGTGTCGATGGCACACACTTCGTTGGTTACGGACGATCCAAAGAAAACGCGCCCGTCGGCGGCCGCCACATGGAAGACGCTGTCGGTGTGCATGCGGGGCATTTCTTCGCCCGGGGTGGGCCAGGCCGGTTTGGGTGGATGTGTCGAGGTATACGTCCACTGGAGTGACAGCGCGTTCGGCAACGTCTCGGTCGTGACGCCGCTGCGGACGATGTCACTACGGTAGCTGGGCCAATCGTCGGCTGTGGCGGTATCCGGGGCAGCACAGGGCAGGAGGCCGCAAAGAACGACCAATAGGGGACTCAGAAGACGCGGTTTGGCATGGGTCGGGCGTACAGGCATTCTCCGCTTCATGGTGTCACAGCTCCTCGAGGGTTTCGTAAGGTCGGACGTGATGTCGACAGAGTTCATAACCTCGTTCCACTCGTACGGCGTGGGTCAAGTTCAACCGTCATACTGGTGACTTGAGAGTACCGTGTTACCATGGGAAGTGCAACCGGTGAGGACATGAATGTGTTCGGCAGCTCGACAGGCAGTCTGCAAAACCAGACCGCTACTGCTGCGGAGTTGGTGGAACAGCCCGCTTGTTGGGTCAGAAACGGCCCTGGCCGGCGATCTGAGTGGCCCTGTGGCGGGGCGTTATTTTTCGATTAATGTTTCGGGCCAATGCAGTACAGGTGGTCGGTGGTGCGGATGAAGAGGTTTCCGTGGGCGGCGCTGATGGCGGCGCGGACGACCTCTCTGTCGGTCGGTTCGTCCATGGTGACCTCATGGAGGATCTCACCCGTGGCGGCATCGACCACGGCCGCCTCGCCATCGTGGCTGATGAGGTAGATCTTGCCATCGGCGGCCAGAGGGGAGGCTTCGTACTTGGATTTGCCCGGGGTTCGAATGGTCCATTTGACTTTGCCCGTGCCCGGTTCGACGCGGGAGAGGTGCTTGCGCAGGTCATTGAGGATGAAGAAGTCGCCGTCGTAGAAGGCGGGGGTGGGCACGTCGGCTGTGACCTCTCGGGAGACGGCTTCGCTGGTCCAGGCGATGGCGCTGTCGTCGAGGGTGCCGGCCGCGTTGGGCTTGACGGCGTAGATGGGGTCGCCCTTGGGCGCGCAGGCGAGAACGACGCCACCGCCTGCCACAGGGGAGGGGACGAGTCGCCAATGGCCGATGCGGTCGGGATTCCACGTGCCCCAGCGCCAGAGTTCGGCGCCGGTCTTGAGATCGTGGCCGGTCAGGGCGTCACCGCCGGCGATCGCGAGTTGGTGCTTGCCGTTGATTTCGCAGGGGATCGGTGTGGTGAAGGCCTCGCGGGATTCGCGGACGGCCTTGCTCGGGCGGACTTGGCGCCAGAGGGTCTTACCGGTGTCGGGGGCGATGGCGAGGATATAGGATTCGTTCTCCCGGTCTGTCCAGCCGCGACCGCCCACGGGCACGTCCCGCTGGAGAACCTGTATGTAGAGCATACCGTCGAACAAGGTCGGGCTGGTGGCAGGGGTCCACTGGAAGGCGAAGGGGCCGTAGTCTTCCTGGATGTTGCGGGCCCACTTGCGGGTGCCCTCCATGTCGAAGCAGACGAGTTGTCCGCTGGAGTAATAGAAGATCACGAGCTTGCCATCGGTGACGGGCGAGGGGGCGGCGTAGGTGCTGCGTCTGTCTCTGCTGATTCGGTGGCCGATGTCATGTTGCCAGAGGCGCTTGCCACTGGTGCGGTCGAAGCACGTGGCCAGCAGCGTGTCCCGCGATACGTCGACGCCCGAGAGGAAGACGCGGTCCTGCCAGACGATCGGCGTGGCGGCCGAGGAGCCGGGCAGCTCAATGCTCCAGGCGACACCCTCTGTGGTGGTCCACTTGACGGGCAGGTTGGTCTCGTCGGTCGAGCCATTGAAGTGGGGGCCGCGCCAGTGGGGCCAATCGGCGGCGTGGGCGGTCGTCGCGGCCGCAAGGGCCAATAGCAGACAGATGCGGGACTTCGTCATCGGAATCTCCTTGTCATGTTCTCTCTGGAAGCCGGCCTGTATGCCGCGACGATCATGTCTTAGACATCGGGCGCTCACTGTTGTTACCACTGCCTTACGCTGTGCCAGCGGCCGTGTTCGGTGATTTCGCGGGGGCTGGCGGTGCCGGCATTGGACGGCTGGGTACGGAGAAAATCTGCCCGAGGGCGCGGGCCGGTAGGGACATTGGGAGCGACTTCTGCTATGTTGGGGCAGCACGGGGGCAGTGGCCCGGCGTGTGCGTTCGAGGACATGTGAGTGCGGAATTGGAGGACAGCAATGAACATGAGTGCGAGACGGTTTGGCTTACGCGGGATGGTCTTCCTGGCGTGGACGATGGTGTTGGCGGCGGCGGCTCAGGGCGGCGGCTCGGCGATTACGACGGGCTCGCTGTTCGAAGAGATGGTGGATATGACGAACCTGGCGACGTTTCCTGAGCCCGGTTATCGCATGGTGCAGTTCTCCTCGTACGACCATCGCAGCCAACTGCCGGGCGGGCCGGACTGGTTCGCCAATTCGGACGGGTTCGGAGGCGAACCCATTCCGAATTTCGAGAAGGTGCTGCGGGCGCCCGATGCCGATGGGGTGGGAGAATACCTAATTGCCGATGTGGACGGGCCGGGGGCGGTGGTGCGTCTGTGGACGGCGGCCATTGCCGGCCAGATCCGGATGTATATCGACGGGGCCGAGGAGCCGGTGTTCGAGGGCAGCGCCAACGATTTCTTCCATCGCCAGTACGATCATTTCTCGCAGATGGAGGTGATCGACGCGGAGCGGTTCCGGCGGACGGTCTATCAGCGCGATGCGTCGTATGCGCCGATGCCGTTTGCCAAACATCTGCGCGTGGTCTGGACGGGCAACGTCAAGCAGATCCATTTCTACCAGCTTCAGGTGCGTCTGTATGACAAAGACACCACGGTCGAGTCGTTTCGGCCGGAGGATATCCGCGAGTATCGTAAGACGATCGACAAGGTTACGCTGGCTCTGTCCGATCCGGACGAGCATGTTGTGTCGGCATCGCGCGAGGGCCAGAAGGCGTTCGATGCCAGTCTCGATCCGGCCGAGGCGAAGGAAGTGGTGCGTCTCGACGGGCCGGGAGCGGTTGCGGAGCTGAGCCTGCGGCTGGTGGCGAAGGACATGACCAAGGCGCTGCGGCAAACGGTGCTGGAGATTGCGTTTGATGATTATCCCTGGGCGCAGGTGCAGTCGCCGGTGGGAGATTTCTTCGGGGCGGCGCCGGGTGTCAATCCGTATGTGTCGGCGCCGTTTACGGTGCGTCCCGATGGTACGATGGTCTGTCGCTTCGTGATGCCCTTCGAGCGATCCTGCTCAGTCAAGCTGCGCAACGAGGGCGACCAGTCCATCGCTGTCCGTGGTTCGGTCCTGCCCCAGCCCTACGCGTGGAATTCGGAGAGCATGCACTTTCGGGCGCGGTGGCGGGTCGATCACGATTTGATTGCCTCGAACCAGGATGTGCAGGACCTGCCGTACGTGCTGGCCGATGGCAAGGGCGTTTACGTGGGGACGGGCGCGTATCTGATGAACCCGGCTGTGGCGCCGACGCCTTATGGGAACTGGTGGGGCGAGGGCGACGAGAAGGTCTTCGTGGATGACGATGCTTTGCCGTCGTTGTTTGGCACGGGCTCGGAGGATTACTTCAACTACTCCTGGTCGTCGCCGGACATCTTCATCTTTCCCTATTGCGGCCAGCCCCGCAACGACGGGCCGGGCAACCGGGGGTTCGTCACGAACTATCGCTGGCATATCCTCGATCCGATTCCGTTCTGCGACAACCTGCGTTTCTACATGGAACTCTATCACCACGAACCGACGCCGGGCTTTTCTTACGCGCGCATCGGTTATCACTACGCGCAGCCCGGCGTGACGGATGATTTCCTGCCGATCAAGCCGGCCGATCTGCGGGAACCGCAACTGCCCGAGGCGTGGCAGCCGGCGGCGCTGAAGGGTGCGGCCAATTCGGTGTTCTTCACCGCTGAGGATGTCCTGACCGAAACCGAAGCAACGCGTCTGGAGATGGGGAGGCTTTGGGCGGGCGGACGGTTGCTGGTCTGGACGCCGAAGCAGAACGGTGATCGGGTGGAGTTCAAGATTCCGATCGAATCGGCCGGCAAGAAGCAGATCAATGTGGCAATGGCGATGACGCCGCAGGCGGGCGAGGTGGCCTTTCTTCTGGATAGCAAGCCGCTGCCGTTGGGCAACCGGTCCGATTCGGCCAATCTGTATCGTCCGTATCGCACGCTGCTGCGCCGCGTGGCGCTGATGCCGGGCGAACTGTCGGCGGGGGACCATACGCTCACTATCGAGTTGAAGGGCAGGTCCGATCGCGTGTCGAATCCGGAGATCGGCATCGATTTCTTCTGGGTCCAGCCGCGATAACGGATGCCGAGAGCAGGCCACCAGAGCAAGGAGCATGTGATGAGGATACGAATCGTCTGTATTGCCATCGCGTTGCTAGGCAGCACATTGGCGTTCGGTCGTGAGCCGAAAGAGTACGACAGCGATGTGATCTATGACGAAGCCAGGATCCCTCATTACGATCTTCCGCCGCTTCTCGTGAGTGCTGAGGGCGAGGCGATCACGACGGCCGAAGGGTGGATGAATGTTCGACGCCCGGAAATCCTGTCGCTGTTCGCCAACCTGGTCTACGGTCGCGTCCCAAAGCCTGAAAGCCCGATCAAGACGGAGTTCGAGGTTGAGAAGACCGACCCTGAGTTCATGGGGGGCATGGCGACACGCAAGGACGTGCGGATTCGCCTGAGCAATGAGAAGGGCAAGGCGGAGATGCTGGTACTGGTCTTCGTGCCCAACAAGGCGGCGAAGCCGGTGTCGGCGTTCATGAAGCACAGCTTCAACGACACGACGTCGCGCGATTTCGAGGCGGACCCTTTGCGGCCGGGCCGCTTGCGAAACGGATGGCCTCTGGGGATGTTCTTCGAGCGCGGGTATGCCTTCGTCGCGGTGTATCAACAGGACCTGGTAGGACACAACGAAGTTGAATTCCTCAAGGGCATTCATCGGCTGTTCTATAAGCAAGGGCAGAGCTTCCCCAAGGCGCACGAATGGGGTGTGCTTTCGGCGGTCGCGTGGGGCGCCATGCGGGCGATGGACTACCTGGAGACCGATAGCGACATTGACGAGAAGCGGGTGGCGATCATGGGTCACTCGAAGATGGGCAAGGCGACGCTGTGGACGGCGGCGCAAGACGAGCGATTCGCTATGGCGATCTCGGCGCAGTCCGGGTGTGCCGGTGCGGCACTGTGGCGACGGCGGTCGGGTGAGACGCTGGAGAAGATGGTGACGCGATTTCCCTACTGGCTGTGTCGCAACGCCTGGAAGTTCGTGAACCGGGAGGACGATCTGCCGGTTGATCAGCACATGCTGCTGGCCTGCATCGCGCCGCGTCCGGTTTACGTCCACAGCGGCGTGAAGGACACGTGGGCCGATGCGCGGGGTGAGTATCTCTCGGCCTATCACGCCAGTGAGGTATATCGCCTGCTGGGCAAGCAGGGGCTGACGTCCGAGCAGATGCCTCCGGTGGGCGAAGCGATTATCGAAAGTGATGTGGGCTACCACATTCGCCAGGGCGGGCATTCCATCGAGCGGTACGATTGGGAGCGGTTCCTGGATTTTGCGGATTATCATCTCAAGAAGTAAAGGGTGTACGGATGAATTTCAGTGGTTGCAGAGTGAAGATCTTGTGGCGGAGCGGTGTGGTTATTCTCGGGCTGGTACTGCTGCATATGAACATGGTGCAGGCCGCTGTGTCAGATCATTTCGATGTTCGTCGGTACGGGGCAGTCGGCGATGGTCAGACGGATGACACGGCGGCGTTTCAGAAGGCGCTGGATGCCGCGGGCAAGGCCGGTGGCGGGGTGGCGCATGCCCCGCGCGGCAACTACCTGTTCAAGGGGCATCTGAATGTGCCCAAGGCGGTGACTCTGGCCGGCATGTGGCAGTCGGTTCCGGCGCACAACGGCATCCGCGATCGCGGTCTGCCCAAGCCGACCGACGATGGCACGACGTTCCTGGTGACCGAAGGGGCCGGCAGTGAAGACGGAGCGCCCTTCATCACGCTGAACACAAACAGTACGCTCAAGGGCGTGGTGCTTTACTACCCCGATCAGCATGTGGACGATGTGCCCAAGCCGTATCCATGGGCGATTGCCATGCGGGGCAAGAACCCGGCGGTGCTGGCGGTCGAGATGCTCAATCCTTACAACGGGATCGACGCGACGCGGAACGAGCGGCACCTGGTCCGCGATGTGCACGGCCAGCCGTTGCGGCGGGGCATCCTGGTCGACAACATCTACGACATCGGGCGCATCGAGAACGTGCACTTCAATCCCTGGTGGAGCATGAAGCCCAAACTGCTCCAGTGGCAGATGGCCCATGGCGAGGCGTTCATCTTCGGGCGATCCGATTGGCAGTACGTCACCAACACCTTCTGCTTCGGCTACAACATTGGCTACAAGTTCATTCGGAGCCAGCGGGGCTCGTGCAATGGCAATTTCCTCGGCATCGGCGCCGACGATTGCCACACGTCCCTTGTCGTTCAGGAGTGCGCTCCTTATGGATTGCTGATTACCAACGGCGAATTCGTATCGTTTCACGGCCCGGACCCGACGATGATCGGCGTCGAGGAGACGAACAAAGGCAGCGCGCGTTTCGTCAACTGTGCGTTCTGGGGGCCGTGCAATCAGATTGCCAAGATCGCGGGGACCGGGACCGTTGGGTTTGGGGACTGCACGTTTGTCCAGTGGGGTGGCAAGGAGGGCGACCGGGCGGCGATTCAGGCCAACAGCGGCACGGTTCTGGTGCGCGGCTGCGAGTTTCGCCAGGACCGGCCGCATATCGAATTGGGCAAGGACGTGCGGCGGGCCGTGATCGCCGAGAACGTCTTCACCGGGGCGGCGCAGATCGTCAATCGTTCGGAAGGCAACGTGCAGATCGGCTTGAACACGAGCGACTAGAGCGATCGAGGGCCCTTGCCGAAGTAATCGTTGTCGCCTGGGTCGCGACACGGTACAATCTGCGTGCTATCGGGAATTCGAAGGGTTCTGCAGAAGGATATTCGAGTGTCCATGAAATCACTTCCATCGGTACTCATAAGACGTCGTCTCTTCCTGGCACTTGTTCTTGTGGGCCTGTTCGTCGCAGTCAGCGTCCACGCCGCGACGTATCACGATGATCAGGCTCTGGGTAAGCGCTTAGCCTCCCTGGCGAAGGACGCGCCGCGCGTTTGCCGCGTGCAGACCATCGCTACGTCCCTGGACCAGCGCGAGGTCTGGTTGGTAGAGCTGGGCGCCGGGACCGAAGAGGACCGCAAGACGCGTCCGGCCATGCTGGTGGTCGCCGGCATCGAGGGCAACGATCTGGTGGGCTCGGCGCTGGTGGTGTCCTGGCTGGAGAAGCTGGTCGAAGAACGGGCGGACGATCCGAACGTGGCCAAGCTTCTCGAAACGACGACGCTGTATGCGATCCCCCGGCTCAATTCGGATGCGGCCGAGCGCTTCTTCGCAACGCCCAAGGTCGAGACGCTCGTCAATGGCAAGCCCTGTGACGGCGATCACGATGGCCTCGTCGATGAGGACGGTCCGGAAGACTTGAATGAGGATGGCCTGATCACATGGATGCGGGTGGAAGACAAGAAGGGCCAGTACATTCTCGATCCCAACGAGGATCGGCTCCTCATGAAGGCCGATGGGTTGAAGGGCGAGGCGGGCAAGTGGCGGTACCTGGTCGAGGGGATCGACAACGACAAGGACGAAGCGTGGAACGAGGACGGTGTGGGGGGTGTCAACTTCAATCGCAACTTCCCTTACAATTACACGTTCTTTGCGCCCGACGCAGGTATCCATCAGGTCAGCGAAGCGGAGACGCGGGCGCTGGCCGATTTCGTCGTGAACCATCCGAACATTGGTATCGTTTTGACCTACGGCATGGCGGACAACCTGCTCAAGACGCCGGAAGGGGCCAAGTCGTTCCCGCGTCGACAGCCGGCGACGGCGCTCGATGCGGACGATGTCCCTTACTATCGCGCCTTTGGCGAACTCTATCGGGAGACGTTGGGGCTGGAAAAAGAGATGGAGGGGGCATCGGAGCCGGGGACGTTTGGCGACTGGATGTACTTCCACCGGGGGCGGCTGTCGCTATCGGTGCGGCCCTGGAGTGCGGCGCTGGCGGTGAAGCTGTCGGCAAAGGACGATGAGAAGGCGAAAGACGAAAAGGACAAGGACGCGAACGAAGAAGAAAAGGACGAGTCCGGGACGCCGGCCAAGAAGCGCGGGGGCAAATCGAAGAAAGACGACGACGAGCGGAGCAAGGACCAGCGCGAGCAACTGAGCTGGTTCGACGGGCACGCGCCGGAGGCGTTCGTGTCATGGAAGCCGTTCGAGCACCCTGATTTTCCGGGCCAGCGGGTCGAGGTCGGGGGCTACGCGCCCTTCGCACAGGCGAATCCTCCGGAGAGTGTGCTGGACGACCTGGCGGCCAAGCACAGTGGCTTTCTGACGGAGCTGGCGGCTCGCCTGCCGCGCGTCGAGATGGGGCGGATCAAGTGCACCCATCGCGGCGAATCGATCTTCGACATTGAGCTGCACATTGAGAATACCGGCTTCCTTCCGACTCTACTCGCACATGGCCGGAGATCCGGCGAGGTGCATCCGACGCGTTTGGTTCTGGACCTGCCGGCCGAGCGTTTTCTGGCGGGAACGCGGACGACGTATCTGCCCACGCTGAAGGGAAGCGGTGGCGACGCCGAGATGCGCTGCACGGTGCATGTGCCGGACCAGCGGGAGATTCGTTTTCAGATCATCTCCACGTTGGGCGGACGGGTCGAGGGCGTGATCGATCTGACGGATGCGACGATCTATGCGAACTAAGACAACAACGGGAATGCTGCGAGGCACAATGACCAGAGGTACGAACCACAACCACGTGATTACATCGGCGCTGCTCTTGGCACTTGTCATCATATTGGGCGGGCCTGTCGGCCGGGCGCGCGGTGCGAGCCCTGACGACCACACGTATCCGGCGCTGGGTGCCGCCGAGCAGCGGAAGGTTGACATTCCCTGGAACCGGTACCATGACCAGGCGGGCCTGGGCAGGATTCTGGCGGACCTGCACAAGGCTTTTCCCGAACTGACCAGGCTCCACTCGGTCGGCAAGTCGACGCAAGGGCGGGACATTTGGTGCCTGGAGGTGACGGCCCGCAACGTGGGAGACCCGGATCGTAAGCCGGGCATGTTCATCGACGGGAATATCCACGGCAACGAGGTCCAGGCGGGTGAAGTGATTGCGTATACGGCGTGGTATCTCTGCCACCAGTATGGGCGGCTCGAGAAGATCACGGAACTGCTGGACGAGCGCGTGTTCTATCTTCTGCCCTCGATCAATCCGGACGGGCGGGATTACTGGCTGGGCGAAGCGCACCGCGCGAGCTCTTCACGGTCCGGTCTCGAACCGACCGACAACGACCGTGACGGTCTCTTCGACGAGGATGACTACGACGATCTCAACGGCGACGGCGTTATCGCGCAGATGTGGAAGAAGGATTCGCAAGGTCGATTCAAGCCGCATCCGGACTATCCTGAGTATCGGATGGTGCGCGTGGAGGCGGACGAACCGGGGCAGTATGACTATCTGGGCTGGGAAGGCATCGACAACGATGGGGACGGGCGGCTGAACGAAGACGGTCGCGGGGGCTACGACCTCAATCGCAACTGGGCCTTCGACTGGCAGCCGAATTACATCCAGTACGGGGCCAAGGACTACCCGTTCTCGCAGCCCGAGACGCGGGCGGTGGCCGAGTTCGCCTATGCCCATCCCAACATCGCCGGCGCCCAGGCCTATCACAATTCCGGCGGCATGATCCTGCGCGGCCCGGGACGCGAGGGCGGCGAGATGCAGAGGGACGACGCACGCATTCTCGAACTGATCTCGCAGCGCGGCGAGAAGATGCTGCCGTTCTATCGCGCGCTGCTCTCCTGGAGGGACCTGTATACGGTCTGGGGCGGCGAGGACGACTGGTTCTACGCGGGGCGCGGGGTCATCTCCTTTACGAACGAAATGTGGACGCGCAGCAACCTGTACCGGAAAGAGGGTCGTCTCTCGGATGAGGAGGAAGCGACGTTCCTCGAACACGTTCTTCTCGGTGATGGGATTGTCCAGTGGCAGGCGTACGATCATCCCACCTACGGGCGCATTAAGATCGGCGGGCTCCGGAAGGAATGGGGACGGGTGCCGCCTTCGTTCCTGCTGGAAGAGGAGCTGCATCGCAACATGGCCTTTACGCTGTATCATGCGGACATGCTGCCGTTGCTTCGCATCAGCGAGATCAGCACCGAGGAGATGACTGGCGGCCTGTTCAAGGTCTGGGTGACCGTCGAGAACCAGCGCCTGATCCCGTCGCGCCTGCGACAGGACGTAGTCCATCACATCAGCCCGCCGGACATTGTCTCGATCCAGGGCGACGATCTTGAAGTGCTATCGGCCGGGAGAGTGGTCGATCGGTTCTTCAAGAAAGTCGAAGCGGTCAAACGCCGCCCGGAGCGGGTGGAGCTGGATGCTATTGAGGGCATGAGCGCCGCGCGGGTCCAGTTCGTGGTCAAAGGAAGCGGATCGTTCTCGGTGACCGTCGACTCGGCCAAGGGTGGCCTCCTTCGCAAAGAAGGTTCCTTGCCTTAGAGTGCCTAATGCTCTGTTGAAAACCTTAAGCGGCACGCCTGATGATCATCAGGTTGTGCGTGAGTATCCTCATCAA
>Ga0272442_10003062_pt1 | contig 23705 bp, 19 predicted proteins | sample SSMForm2O_FD_200262 | JGI IMG/M metagenome (GOLD analysis project Ga0272442, IMG submission 200262) | Marine sediment archaeal communities from Little Sippewissett salt marsh, Falmouth, MA, United States - SSM-Form-2O | ecosystem: Environmental > Aquatic > Marine > Wetlands > Sediment ...
CTAGCTGCTGTTCTGTGGGATTCATTCCGAAATGACGGTAAGATTTCAATGTTGTTTTTCTCCCTTGAGGAGTACGATGCAAAAATCCCTGTAGGATCAGGTAGGGTTCGTAGATTTCTTCCACTGTTCCAGGATCTTCTCCAACAGCAACAGCCAAAGTTTTTAAGCCTACTGGACCACCATTATAGTTTTCTATTATAGTTTTGAGGATTCTTTTATCCATTTCGTCTAATCCAGCGCTATCCACGTTAAGCATTTTCAATGCTTTTATAGCAATTTCCCGTGTTATCACACCATCTCCCTTGATCTGGGCAAAATCTCTTACTCTTCTCAAAAGACGATTGGCAACCCTTGGTGTTCCCCGGCTGCGCAGAGCAATTTCTTCTGTACCCTCGTTTTCGATTGGGATATTCATAAGACCAGCTGATCTGATTATGATCTTTTCGATACTTTTAACATCGTAATAGTCTAGTCTAAGTACCAGCCCAAACCTTGCTCTTAATGGGGAAGTAAGTAACCCGGCCCTAGTTGTAGCTCCGATCAAGGTGAAGGGTTCAATGTCTATCTTGAGAGATCGGGCACTGGGACCGCTGTCTATTATTATTTCCATCTCAAAATCTTCGATGGCGGGATAGAGATATTCTTCAACAACGTGATTTAAACGGTGAATTTCATCAATGAAGAAGACATCATGAACCTGCAAATTTGTTAGGATTCCAGCCAGGTCAGGAGCTTTTTCCAGTACTGGACCGGAGCTAACTCTGATGGATTGATTCAATTCATTTGCTATAATATAGGCTAAGGTTGTTTTACCAAGTCCCGGGGGACCATAGAACAGAACATGATCTAATGGTTCGTTTCTTAATTTTGCAGCCTTTATCGAAATATCAAGGATTTCTTTGATTTGATTCTGTCCGACAAAATCTTTTAGTTCTTTAGGTCTTAATGCCCGATCAAAATCCTTTTCTTCCGGGTTAGAATGAGCATCTGATATTCTTTCCAGCACTTTATACCTCTTTTGTTATTAACAAAAATAGAATTTTCATTTATCTGAGATTTTGTTAAGAAAAACATTTAAAATAATTGACCAGTAAATTATCTTTCATGCTAAGTAAAGCTAGATTGGAAGAATTTTTCAGTGAAGTATATCAATTATTACCTGCAAAAAACTAATTACCTTTAACCAAAAAGAGGACTTCCTTTTATCTTCATCGCTACTAGCGGAAATTTGCGGTTATTAACCTGATCGGGTTCTATAATTTTGAAACCAACCTGTTCAAGGTTTTTTTTGATCCTTTTTCCGCATGGATAACTGATCATTTTTCCTTTTTTATGCAAGATTCGGCATAATTCTGAAAAAACAGAAACACACCATATCTCCGGTTGGTTGATCTGAGAAAATGGAGCAAAATAAATCCGGTCATAGTAACTGGTTGGAAGAGTGTATATGAGATCTATGGCGTTTCCTCTGATTAGTTCGATAATGTTTTTTGCCGAATCGGTAAGGGTCTTTTTTTTCACCAGCTTTTTCAATAATTGAAATTCTTTTTCATATTCCTTTGGTTTGGGAAGAGAAGAGATTGCCTTTAAAATTGAAGTGTCATTTTCCAGTGCAGTTATTCTAAGATCTTGGTGATTATGAATAGTTACCGCAGTATTATAACCTAATCCGAATCCAAGATCCAGTATTTTCATCCCGTTTTTTATCCCAGCGGGAAGGTAAAACTTTTCTTTTGCCTCCTTGATTGCACCGGAAAGGGCATGGTAATGTTCTTGATATTTCTGATTAAAGGCAGTATAAGAACCATCTTTTGTTTTAACGAAATCCATTGAAAAATTTTAAAATACTAAAAATTATTGTCCAATAATTTCTAAAACTTTATTAAATCTTTTTTATTTGTTCCACAAACCTCTTGACAGAAGAAACCTTGTTTAAAATAATATTATAAAACATTTTAAATGTATTCTTGTCCGGAGGATATATGTTCAAAGGGTTATCTGGGCTGTTATCCAACGATATCGCCATTGATTTGGGAACAGCAAATACCTTGGTTTATAGGAAAGGTGTGGGAATTGTTATTGATGAACCTTCTGTAGTTGCTCTATCAGCAGATGGTAAGAAAATTATTGCCATTGGGGAAGAAGCCAAGAACATGTTAGGTAAGAATCCTGATGAAGTAAGAATTGTAAAACCACTTAAAGATGGTGTTATTGCAGATTTTCAGGTTACAGAACTGATGTTGAGAAACCTGATCTTCCGAGCTCAGAAAAGGAGACTGCTGATAAAACCTCGGGTTCTTATCTGTGTACCGTCAGGAATAACAGAAGTAGAAAAAAGAGCCGTCCGGGATAGTACCCTCCATGCTGGGGCAAGAGAGGTTCATCTTATTTCCGAACCGGTTGCAGCTGCTATCGGGGCTGACCTACCCATTCATAAACCTCAGGGAAACCTGATCATGGATATAGGTGGAGGGACTACAGAAATAGCTATTATTTCCCTGTCTCATATTGTTGTCCATAGTTCCATCAGGGTCGGGGGTGATAAAATGGATCAATCAATTGTAAACTATCTCAGAAAAAGAAACAATATCTATATTGGAGTTCAAACCGCAGAAAATATTAAGAAAGATATCGGTTCGGCTTATCCCCTGGAAAAAGAACTTAAGAAAGATGTGCGAGGTAGAGATATTATCACGGGATATCCTATAACCGTGGAAATTACTTCGGAAGAGATCAGGGAAGCATTATCCGAAACCGTAACTGCGATGATAGATTCTGTGAAAAGATTGTTCGAAAAAACAGCTCCGGAACTTGCTGCAGACATTGCTGAACGTGGGATTATCGTAACAGGTGGCGGAGCACAACTAAAGAGACTGGATAAAAAACTTCAGGAAGCAGTTGACCTGCCTGTCCATATAATGCCAGATCCCCTGCTGTGTGTACTCAAAGGAAGTGGGCATGTGCTGGACAACCTGGATGATTATCGGGAAGTACTGATCAAGAAAATCGAAGATTAATGAATAGAAAAAACATTGTTTTTATCCTGTTTTTTCTAATAGCACTATTTTTATTTGCCGGCACCTATCAACAGAGATTAAAAAAAGCTACATTTCTCAGTAATTCCATGTACTACCCTTTTATAAAATCCTTAAAAAAGATAGAAAATATGTTTGAGTTACAGACCAAAAACGAGAAATTGGTAAATCAAATAGCTGAAAAAACCCTCAAAATGTATCAACTGGAGCAAAAAATCAGGGAACTCACAGATAAGACTTATGAAGAAAATATTATTATCGACTTTGTGCCTGCCTCAATCGTAGGTTATCGGGGTAACTTTGAAGAACGTTTGTTTATAATAGACAAAGGCAGACTGGTTGGAATAAGGGATGATTATCCTATTATTACCAATGGCGGTATAGTAGGGAAAGTGATTAACTCGGCTTGGAACTTTTCACTTGTGCTTCCTTATACCCATGAAACATTTAAACTGGGGATCAAGCTGAAGCGTAATAATCTCCAAGGAATTATGCAGTCGGATGTTCTTGGTAATACTAATATGACTCTGATTCCTCTGGGCTCTGATGTGAAGATCGGTGACGAAGTGATTACATCGAATATGTCCACCCTTTTTCCTGAGGGACTGAGAATTGGTGTAATTACCAAAATCTCGGAAGCATCAGATAAGATTCATATGCTTGCCAGGATAAAGGGTTCGGTTGATATAGCCAGTCTGGACGATGTCTTTGTCCTTCTCTATGAAAAAGATAAGAGCTATGAGCAAGAACTTCCTAATTAAAATTAATAACGAAACTTATCAGAGAATTCCTATTAAAACCAGGATTCTTTGTCCCCAAGATGATATTGTAGGTATAATCAAGGAGTATGCTGCATCATCCCTGAGGAATGGAGACATTATTTCCATCAGTGAAAGTCCTTTGGCAATAACCCAGGGGAGAGCCATACCTGTATCAGAGATAAAAGTAGGGCTCTTAGCCAGGATTCTCTGGCGATTCGTTGCCCGGGTTAAATATGGGATCGGGTTAAGGGCTCCAACCAGTATGCAGTGTGCAATTGACGAAGTGGGTTGGTTTAGAATACTGCTTGCAGCCTTTTTGGGAGCACTGGGAAAATTAGTGGGGAGAAAGGGTGATTTTTACCGGGTTGCCGGTATGCAGGCTGCTTTAATAGATGCGGCTACGACCTCTCCTGTCCCACCCTATGACAAGTGCGTAATAAAAGGCCCTAAAACACCCCAAAAAGTAGCTCTTAGGATCAAGGATGAAACCGGTTTCGAAGCAGCAATAATGGATATTAATGATATTGGGGGTTGCTGGATGATAGGTGGTAGCAATGGAGTTGATAAAAAGTTTATGGAACAAGTTATGAAAGATAATCCTCAGGGACAGGGGGACGAATTAACTCCAATCTGTTTGATAAGAAAATATCATGAAAGAGATTAAACTATTAATCTGGGGATTATTGATTCTCTATGTTCAAGTGCTCCTGATGTCAAAATTGGAGCTTTTTGACGTGATTCCTAATCTTTTAATTGCTTTCACCGTCTTCGTCAGTTTAAAACTAAAGATGGAAGTTGCTACTGTGATGATCTTTTTGATCGGAATAGCTTATGACCTTACCTATCCACTTCTGCTGGGACTCAATACCATAGCCTTATTGCTCATATCGTTGATCGTGGTTAAATTACAATCTAATATTAACAAAGAACGATTTTCCGTGGTCAGTATCGGTATTTTTATCTTGAATCTCTTCTATTATTCAATTTTTATGCTATACTATCTTTTTATCAATCAATTTGGTTTATCGGAAGTTTATGTTTTCTTGCTTTCAGCAATTTACAATACTTTTATTTCCATATTATTCATTTATCTTCTGATCGTTTTTGATAGAATAAAACTGCATCTAGATGTCTAAAAAAAGTAAAATTACACAATTCAGCATCATAACAATTTCGCTGATTTTTTTTCTTCTTAATCTAACTGTATTTAAACTTCAGATTGTTAAAGGTGATGAATATAAACTAATATCTGATAAGAATTATGTTCGCTTAAAGAAAATCTCACCGATCAGAGGTGAGATCTATGATAGAAAATACCGACCTATTGCTGAAAATCAACCTTCTTTTAATCTGTATATTATGCCCAGCAAAGTAGAAAACAAGCACCTTCTTACTCAATTCCTGGCTGATAATTTTGAAGTATCTTATCAAGAAGTAGACGATCTTATTTATAAACAGAGATTCCGAAAATTTCAGGAACTGCTGGTTATTCAGAATGTTTCTTTTGAAAGGATGGTAGAGATTTCTGAACAAACCGATGATTACCCTTCTCTGTTTTTCAAAACTGAGACTATTCGCAGGTATAAATATCCTAACCATTTTAGCGGTTATGTGGGAAGAATAAACGAAAATGAGTATGAAAGATTAAAAGATTCGGATTACTCGATAAATAGTATAATCGGGAAAACTGGCTTGGAGAAGTATTATGAATCGATTTTGGTAGGTAAAAGTGGTTATGAAGTACTTCAGGTAGATGCCAGTGGCAGGAATCTTAAATTCTTTCGGCAGAATCTAAGAAAAGAAGCTCAGGATGGCAATGATCTGATCCTTACCATAGATAACGATCTACAAAATTACGCGGCTTCATTACTACCAGCTGATAAAAATGCCTGTATTCTCATTTGTGATGTAAAAACCGGAGGTGTTCTTGCTTATGTCAGTAATCCTGTTTATAATCCTAATCTGTTCACCTCCGGAATAAGCTCAAAAAAGTGGCAGGAATTAATTAATGATCCTCGTAAGCCTATGCTAGATCGGATCATAAATGCAACCTATCCCCCCGGCTCTGCTTTCAAACCGATAATAGCCACCTTGGGATTGGAAGATAGCTTGATAACAGTAGATACTAAACTTGCTGAATGTAAAGGGGGAATGTATATTGGGGATAGATTCTTTAAATGCTGGTATGAAGATGGGCATGGAAAACTAAGCTTGCTTGATGCTATAAAATATTCCTGTGATGTCTATTTTTACGATTTGAGTTTAAAGATTGAACTAGCCAGGATGTATGAATTTACAGACTCAAATTACCTGCTTGTGAGAACAGGGATCGATTTGATTGGGGAAAGAAAAGGTTTTTTCCCAACCGAGAAATGGTATAAAGATAACTATGGTAGATATGCTGGTATCATAGGACCCAAGACGAATCTTGCTATCGGACAGGGAGAAGTACTTACAACTCCTTTGCAACTTTGTGCTTACTACACAGCTCTTGCCAGAGATGGTAACTGGATCCAACCCCACCTTTTGGAAAAAAAAATCTCGGGGGAAACTACAGAATCCTTTAAGGCTCTAACAAAAAATTTACCGGTAACCAATGATCACCTTCAGTTGATTCAGAAAGCTCTTTATAAAGCAGTGAACGAGAGCTATGGAACTGGGGTGGCTGCCAGAGTTGGAAATGTTAATATCTTTGGGAAGACGGGTTCTGCAGAGAATCACATGGGAGAAGAGACCCATTCTTGGTTTGCTGGATATGCCAGTTGGAATGAACCGGAAATCTCATTTGTGGTTTTTCTGGAAAATGCAGGTCATGGTGGTAGTGTTTCTGCTCCAATTATGCGCAAATTAATCGTGTATTATAATAAAATCAGGTAATATTAAGATGCTGGTAAAAATCAAAAATCCCGATTGGTCGATCTTGGTTCTTCTTATCATATTGTTAATGATCGGGGTTGTTGCTATTTTCTCGGCTTCAACCACTAAGATCGGTGATGAATATCACACCGAAAATTATTATTATAAGCAGATAGTATGGATAATTATAGCATTTGGTCTTACCCTTTTTATGTTACGAATTCCCTATACTGTTATTGATTTTCTAATAATACCCTCTTTTATTCTGTCTGTCATTTTATTGATTGTTGTTCTTTTCCTACCTGAGATAAAAGGTTCTCATCGATGGATTCAGCTGGGATTTTTTAACTTGCAGCCCTCTGAACTGGCAAAAATTACAACTATCATGTTGATCGCCAAACTTATATCGAAACCAGGTATTGGAGATGGGAAGATTTTAGTCAGATCTTTTGGGATTGTTATTATTCCTATTCTGCTTATCATGCTTGAACCGGATCTGGGAACGACCCTGATCTTTATTATGATCCTTTTTTCCCTACTGCTGGCATCGGATTTACCACTATTCTATATTATCTTAATGCTGGCTCCTCTGCTCAGTGTTATAACTTCTTTCTTCTCGGTCACATTTTTCATTGTCTATATGATCATCTTGATCTTGATCTTGTATCGCACCCGTCTTTCCTGGATCATAATAGGGTTAAACACAGTTTTCAATACTTTTGTGTTTTTTATCACACCACTGATCTGGAACGGTCTTAAAGTTTATCAAAGAAATAGGATATTGAGTTTTATCGAACCTTCCAGAGATCCATTTGGGGCGGGATATCAAATCATTCAATCAAAGATTGCGATTGGTTCAGGCAAACTTTTTGGAAAAGGATTCCTGCTGGGTACCCAAAAAAATCTCAATTTCCTACCGGAGCATCATACGGATTTTATCTTCTCAGTTATCGGTGAAGAATTTGGATTCATAGGTTGTTTTGTGGTGTTGGCTTTATTTTTCCTTCTTCTTCTCAGGATTTCTATTGTCATAAATAAACTAAAAAGAAAGGAAATGCGTTATATTTCAGTTGGAATTTTTGCCTATTTGACTTTTCAGGTTTTTGTTAATGTTGGGATGAACCTTGGTATTGTTCCAACTACAGGTGTACCCCTTCCCTTTATAAGTTATGGTGGATCCAATCTTTTAATTAATATATTAGGGATCTCGCTTATACTCAAGTTCCTTAATGAAAAAAGTATATTTTAATTCATTATAAAAAAATTTTCCAAATTACTTCTTGCCTAATATTTTTATTTTATCATATTTTGACGTGTTTAAGATTTTGGTTAGTTAACATCATAAAAAATTAGCAATGTAATAAATCCAGAAGAAAACAAAAAAGCTGAATATTTTTTAATAAATAGGAGATTTTGATGGGAAAAGAAAAGTATGTATATGATCACAAAAAATTTTGTGTTCCTGTGACCAAAGCGGAGCCATTAAACTCGATTCAGTTCATAATTGATGATTTCATAAAGAAAAAGGTAACCTTCTGCATAGATGGGGAGGGCGAATCCTGGGAAATTTGGCGTCATGTTGAGGATGGAGACACTGATAAGATCAAAAAGAGTGGAACTCCTCAGCATCCTAAATATCTTTATGTGGATGGATTTAAAGTAGAAAACTTTGAAGTTGTTTGATTTTTTGTATTATTAGAACTTAATTAATATCACATTCCGTGATTTTTCAGGAAATTTTCTTTATTTTCTTCAATCCATCGTTCAGCTGAAAAAGCAGCGGTTGCCCCGTCGGAAGCCGCTGTGATAACCTGCCTTAGTACTTTGTGGGTAATATCTCCTGCTGCATATATACCTGGAATGTTTGTATGCATGGTTTCATCAGTTAGGATAAACCCTAGATCATCTAATTCTACCCGTGATTCTATCAGTTGATTATTGGGAATAATTCCAACATAAATAAATAGTCCATCGACCTTTAGTTCCGTATAGTTACTTTTTTTCCGATTGTAAAGATGTAATTTTTCTAGAAACTCATCGCCCTCGATCTCCTGAACTACAGTATCCCAGATTATTTTTATTTTAGGATTACTTAAAGCTCTTTCCTGGATCATTTTCACGGCTCTGAGTTCATCTCGTCGATGGATAATATATACTTTCTTTGCGAATTTTGTCAGGAAAATTGCTTCTTCCACAGCTGAATCACCACCCCCGACCACGGCAACGATTTTATCTCTATACAATGCTCCGTCGCAGGTTGCACAATAGGAAACGCCCTTTCCTGTGAACTTTGCTTCTCCCGGTACCTGAAGCTTACGAGGATGAGCACCGGTTGCAATGACGAGAGTTTTAGCCCAATATTCCTCTTTATCGGTTTCTATTATCTTACATAATCCTTCAGTGCCAATAGCTTTTACTCTTTCTTCTTTGAATTCGGTTCCAAATCTTTTGGCATGTTTATGGAATCGTTCTGATATCTCAAATCCCGAGAGAGTTTCCGGGATACCAGGATAATTCTCAACTTCAGCTGTAACAACTATCTGACCACCGATCAATCCTTTTTCGAACACAACTGTTTTCAATCCACCACGGGCTGCATATACAGCAGCGCTAAGACCAGCAGGTCCTCCACCAATTACCGCAAGGTCGTATTTAGGTTTATCAGGCATTAATACCCCCTCAATTTTATTTACAGTATAAATATAACTAAAACAGGATCTGTGTCAAATTGGACAATTTTCTCTTAGAGTTTAAATATATCCGGAAACAACTTTTTTAAAGTTCTCTCAGTTTTTTTTCTGCCCGACACTATAGTTATGGGTAAATCTTCGCAGAATTCCGCAATTACCTGACGGCAGGCTCCGCAGGGAAAAAATATCTTGTCCTGATCTGTATAGATAACAAGTTCCTTGAAGTTCCTGTGCCCTTCAGAAATCGCTTTAAATATAGCAGTTCTTTCTGCGCAATTGGTTAAACCGAAAGATGAGTTCTCTATGTTACATCCAGTAAATACTTCGTTGCTTGAAGTTAAGAGTGCAGCTCCTACCTTAAGACCAGAATAAGGAGAATACGCTTTTTCGGCTGCTTTTTTTGCCTGTTCGATCAATGATTTATTCTTCATGGTCCACCTGCTTATTTCATGATTACAAATTTCTTAATTTTTTCTTTATTTCCATTACTCATCCTCAGGAAATACAAACCTGCTCCGATCTGTCTACCGAATTTATCCCTACCATCCCAATAAAGATTTAGATTTGGTACGGCTGTGTATCCCTGGAACAATGATTTTACTTTCTGACCTTTTAAATTATATATATCTATTCTTGTTTTTTTTGAGGTAGATAAGTTAAGCGATATCAACAGGTTTTTGCCCGATAAAACAGGGTTTGGATAGAGTTGGACATCAGCGTAGAGCACCGGATCATCAATATTTGTTTCGGAAATATTAGGAGTTAATATGAGATCATCAATAAAAACCCCGATCTCATCCATAAACGCGTACTGATTGAATCCTGGTATCTCTTCCGCGAATTTGAAAAGAAATTGAAGGGAGATCAAAGTTCCGTTTTCAGGGGTATTGAGCAAGAGATCCGAAATAGGTAGGTCAAATTGATCCCAGTCACTTTCTATATAGGCTTCTATCGGTCTGTGGGTAAGATCTAGAGCTCCCCCAGCTCCCAGAAAAAGCAATGTGTCGACCTCTTCATTATACTCCAGAATGAAATAAACACCATCCTCGCCATACATGGGCATTTTGTATTTGTACCAAAAGTTTATATGTTGTTCAGGATAAAAGTTGTAATCCGGGGAAGAAGCTTGGTAGGTGCCGATAGCTTCAGGACGGCAGGAAAAACTGTAATTTCCGCTATGAGAAAAAGTATCAACCCTTTGCCACTGCTCATCGTGATCCCAGGTTATCTCAGTTTCAAAATCTTCACTGAATCCGATCTCACCAGCAGGTATCTGAATATATTTCAAAAAAGCATAGCTGTTTTCCTGATTTGAAGTTATTGTTTCAAGTTCTAAATTAATTATGTGTTCTGATGGAAGAAGATCAGAGAGGATCAAGTCATTGTCTAATTCAACCGTTTCTCCAGCTGGTAAGTAAAGGTAAAGAGAAAAATTGTCAGATTGGAATTCAACATATTCAGATTCGGATAAGAAGTTACAGGTTAATCCTATAGCTGCTGCTTTGCCCTGGTTTTGAACAGTGAACTGAAAAGGTATCACTGCTCCGGGAACTAACGCGGTTTGTTCAAAATCAAGTGAGATAATTTCAAGATCAGGAGCTTTGATGGAAATCGGTATATTTTTCTCGGTAATGATCTGGTTGTTTTCCTGATGGATTATAGTTGCTTTCAGATAGATCACTGTATCGTTCTGAAGTTGAAAGGAATCGTCTACAGACATGATATCTACCTCGATTTCCGCCAAGTCAAGAGAACTGAAAGCTTCGATATGGGAAGGATTTTCACCGGGATTGATATCGATAAGAGAAAAATCGTGCTGGTATTCGACTGTAAAATCGAATGAGTTTTCGCTATAATTGATCAAACTGAGATTGAGGGTAAGTTCTTCTCCCTGTAAATAACCGTTTTCTTGTTCATTTCCGCATATATTACCCAAAAAGATAGAGTTTGGTATGTCCTGGCTATTGATCTGTAGACTTTTATATTTTTCCTTGTAGATCAAGAGGGTCTCTCCTAGGTTTGTTATAGGGAAGTTAACCTCACCATTGATATTAGTTCTGAATCGGATTGAATCAGTTGAAACAACAGCATTTTCCAAAGGAAGGTCATCCGCTTTTACCTGCAGGATAAGGTAATCATCATCGCAATAAAAATCGGCTTCTAAAGAAGCAGGATTATTGAGATTTAATCTAAAGTATGAATCTCCCAGCGCATTGAGTTCGTAGGCAATCCATTTATATACAGAGATCCCATCGTAATAAGGAATAAAAGGTATTTTCTGGAGCGTATTGGCTTGAGCGAGCAGATCGATTTCAGACCAGAAAAGATTTTGGAAAAACTCTTTTTGGAAAAATTCTGAAAAGCCGAATCCAGGTGCTGATGGTGCACCCCAGCCGTATCGAGAATTACCAATGTAACCAAGTTGACCTTTCTCGGGAGTAATTTGTAGTTTTTCACCTATTGAAGGGTAATCAATAGCTGCAGACCAGCAGCCGATAGAATAGAAAATACCACCATATTCATTCTGTAACTGATCCAGGTTGTTAGCATTAATATGACCGTTTTCCAAAGTTATTGTATTCTTACTAGCATGTCCGGTATGCTGGACAATATTCTGGTTCTGATTGAGCATTGAGAAGACATTGGGTTCGTTGTTTTCCTCGTCAAAAAGGAAGGTTATTTGATAATAATCTGGAAAGTAGTTTTCATAAATATATTGCTGACAAAGCTCACTGGCAGATCCTTCCCATAATTCCATGGAAAAACCTCCTGCCTGGTTATATTCAGGACAGTTTCCCATTTCATAATCCATAAGTCGGTTAATAAAATCTATGACCTCTGTATTGGTATTTGCTGGTATACGGGAGACGAAAACCTCAGGAAAATAATCGGTTTCATCGTTCTCTTCACCAAAAATTTGATTTCCATTTGCATCCCAGTTTCCATCAAGACAGGCATAATACATGTCAGATGGGATCTCGTTCTCATCATCGTAAGATCCGAATTCGCAATCGAAGGCGAAAACCTTTCGATCTGGGATATAGAGAACATCCGCTCCCAGGGTAACATAAGCGACTTGATGGTTTATATAGTAATCCAGAATGCAGTTTCTGATCTTTTCCTGCAGATCGATACCCTCGTAGGTGAGTTGAATCTGATCTGTCGAGATACTGAATACATCCAATCCCTGTCTAAATCGCCATTCGAGCAGAGGTTGATATTCAGTAATAAAAAGTGATGGTGAGATAAGCAAATAGGATGGTTCTGTTCGGCTTGATCCATTTTCCAAACCCACTTTTGCAGCAATTAGATCGGGGGCATAACCAGGAGGTAAGAGCCGATCAACAAGTTTTTCCCTGGTTTCGATCTCGATCTTGAACTCAGCTGGAACCTGCAACAGATTGTCAGCTGGTTCGTAATAACATCCGTAGTAGGAAACATAACCAATATGTTTATTTCCACAATAACCGGATCCGAAATTTATCAGGAGCTCATCTGGAAATCTATTTTCACTCTGGTAAATATCAGGATTACAAGTGCTAAACCTTTTATTATCTACACTACAGAGAGGTACTGCTTCCTGTTGCGGGAAAAGAGGTTTTGAAAGCTTATATTCAATAATATCTTCAAGAATTATATCAATTCTGTTGATTTCCTGATCAACACTTATTTCGAAATATTCAGTCAAAATAGGTAAGGCGGGACTTCCGGGTTGATTCGATTGAGTTATTATTTCCAATGGTTCTATCAAGGTGTAATTATTACTTTCTATTATTTTCAACTCTTGATTCATTCTGTCAATGCTCAAAGTGTTCAAAGCTGACATACTTATTAATAATAAAATTATGATGTAAAATTGTGTTTTATCCATGATCTTTCCTCATCAAGTCAAATATCCACTAAATACAAGACCGGGTAAAAGGACTTGGATGTCAACAAAAATGCTTTAAAACGGGGATTATTGCAAAGGTAATGTTTTAGAAATTGATATGTTGAACTGAACGAAATCCAAGATTTGTGTTTCTTGGACTTGCTGTAATTGAGATAATTTGCTTGACCGAATAGGGAGTTGAATGCATTTAAAATATATGTTTTCTGTTAACAAGGATTACAAGATCAATAGATTTTTTTCCATCATTGATCCCAAGCTTGGGAAAAAGTTGGAAAGCATTTTCGGGCTCAATGAAAATTCCTCATTGGCGCAGTTACTAGATTTATTATCATTGTTTCCTTATGAAAATTTTACCAAGATCATCAAAAAGGGAAATGTAATAAGAATTGAAGATGCTTTGCGTTCCCCAGATGAAGTGATAAGAGATTTTCTGAATTCCAATACCGGTGGTACTTGTTTCTCCTTGACAGCAACTTTTATAGCACTTCTTGCTCAGATTGGGATTGTGGCTTATCCGATCTTGGCAGATAGACATTATGGAATTAACACCCATTGTGCTCTTTTCTTCGAATATGAAAAAAAGCTCAAACTTCTTGATCCAGGCTTTTTGATCTACTCACCTGTCACTCTTCCTGTTGATAATCCTCTAATAATAAAACATGATTTCAACCGCCTTGAGCTACGCCCGCAGGAATCAGGGCGAAAAGTTGAACTGAGAACCATCTCGGGTAGTAACAAGAAATATAGACTCACTTACAAGATAAGTCCAATCTCCAGAGAAAATTTCCTTCAAGCCTGGAAAGACTCATTCAGTTGGGAAATGATGACCTACCCAATTTTCAGTAGATATCATGAACAAAGCCATTACTACCTTCAGAAGGACCTTCTCAGGATAAAAGGATCGAATCAAAGGAAAAAGATCAAACTAACTGCGATCAGAAACCCTGAGGATCTTGATAGGATCTATGGCATTAATGAGAAGATCTATTACAGAGCTTTAAATACTATTAAACATGGCTGAAACTCATTTGCCGTTACCATTAAAGTTTTTAATAGCTGTTATTTATCGGGAAAAAATCTATCTTGATAGAATACTTTCACAGGTAATTTCGAGTTGGGGTGAGATCGATTTTTTAGGGAATTCCCACCCTTTCGATGTTACAGATTATTATAGAGCAGAAATGGGTAACCCCCTTTTTAGGAAACTGATAACACTCAAAAAACTGCACAATCCAGAAAATATAGTTCATTTTAAAAGATTCTGTAATGGTCTGGAAAGTAAAATGAAGATAAATGGAAACAGGACAGTTAATCTGGATGCAGGCTATCTTGATCATAACAAACTCGTACTGGCCTCTGCTAAAGAGGCTGGGCACAAGATCTATCTTTCCGAAGGAATTTATGCGGATCTAATAGCTAAATACAAGCAGAATAATTACAGGACTTTTGAATGGAGTTTCCCCGATTTTAAGGCGGATATTTACCAACATGAATTACTGCAAATCAGGAAAATCTATCTTAAACAGATAAAAATCTGGAAGTATCATAATTTTTCCTCTGAAGTTAATCCATAAAAAAATAAATCTTTTTTCCCTTGCCAAGCTTAATTTCAATGTTTATAGATAATTAGTGAATATTGAGGAGATTACATGGAAATAAAAATAATAGGTAATGAACAAGATTTTCAACCTCAACTGACCAGAGATGATTATGTTGATTTTTTATTTGAACACTTGGGAGAATTCGGTGATCCTCGTGATCAGATTGAATTATCACTAGATTATGCTTTCTCCGATCAAGGGGGGAAAGGAGGTTTTCTATTGGCAGCCTTGGAAGACAGAAAGATAATAGGTGCTGTCGTTATGAATAAAACCGGGATGAAGCATTATATCCCTGAAAATATCTTGGTTTATGTGGCTGTTCATGTAGATATGAGAGGACATGGGATTGGGGGAAAGTTGATTAAACAGGCAATTGAACTGAGCGACGGAAATGTTGCCTTGCATGTGGAATATGATAATCCCGCTAAAAGGCTATACGAAAAGATTGGTTTTACATCGAAATATGCTGAAATGCGATTCGATAAAGGGTGAAGAATGGCGGAACTTTATATAAGGATACCTCGTATTATTGAGAACATTAATCGTCTGGGGAAATATTTATCTGAGAATAATATCCAATGGTCTCTGATAACCAAGGTTCTATGTGGCAATAAAGCAATTCTTAAGGAAATTTTACGGGATGAGGTAGTGCAAAATCTGCATTCGATCGGAGAATCAAGATTATCCAGTTTGAAGGTGATCAAAGCCATTAATCCTAAACTGGTTACGATGTATATCAAACCACCGGCAATAAAATATGCTGCCCAGGTTGTAAAATATGCTGATATTTCATTGAACACTTCTTTTAAGACGATCAGTGCTTTGAACGATGAAGCAATTAACCAGAATAAAATCCATAAGATCATGATTATGATTGAATTGGGAGAATTGCGGGAAGGAATAGTCAGAGAAAATATCATTGATTTTTATCAGAAAGTTTTTGAACTTACCAATATCAGAGTAATCGGTATAGGAACTAATCTCGGATGTATGTATGGAATAGAGCCGACCTATGATAAACTGATACAATTGTCTCTCTATGAAAGACTTCTGGAAGCAATGTTCGATCGAAAGATCGATCTGATTTCGGGTGGAAGTTCAATTACTTTGCCCTTAATAGCTAAACACAAAATTCCGGTGGCTGTTAATCATTTTAGGATCGGTGAAGCAATATTCCTGGGAGATTCTCCCTTGAATGGAAAAAAATTCCGCAATCTTTTCACGGATATTTTCGAATTCAAAGCCAACATAATTGAACTGGAAAAAAAAGAGCCTATTCCCGATGGAAATATAAGCGACGGTAATGTGGGAAACACAGAGGAACTTGAGTTAGAGAACGATGCCCCTAAATCCTATCGTGCTATCTTGGATTTTGGTGTTCTAGATGTAGCAGTTAATAACCTTATCCCCAAATATAAGGGGGTGACTTTTTTGGGAACAACTTCAGATATGACTGTCTACGATCTTGGCAAGAATAAAGGGAAAAAAATATACAGAATCGGAGAAAAAATAACCTTCTATCCAGATTATATGGCTGTAGCCAGATTAATGAATTCAAAATTTGTAACTAAAACCATGGTTAAGTAAGTTATAGAAATGGTTAAGGATTCTTTTTTGTCCTCGTGTTTCCCTATTCGGATACAATTCTATTTCTAACTTACTAAGATCAGAGTTCAATTTTTTTTTTGAAGAGAATATAAAATTAGATCAATTTCACAAATTTAATTAGTAATATTGCGTTTAATAGATTGATTCCATTGGGAATTATCCGAAATTTCACAAAAAATTGTAAAGTAGTTTTGGAGTTCATCCTTTCAATTTGAATCTATCTTCTCGCTAAAAGTTTAAAAAAAATATAATTTCTTGTTAAAATTTGGTAGATAAATAAAATGAAACTGAAAATAATTGTGGAGTAAGAAAATGGATGTATTAAAGAATCTAACTCTTGCAGAAGCATTTCGAAGATCTGCTGAAATTTACTCGGAAAGACCTTTTCTTTCCTGGGTTGATGAAGAACCAATTACTTACGGGCAAGGCAGCGAAAGGGTCAATGAATTAAAGATATTCCTGAAAAAGAAAAACATCCTGCCCGGGGATCGGATTGCTATTTTGGGTGAGAATTCCCCTAATTGGGGTATAGCTTATCTTGCCATAACTACATTGGGTGCTGTCGCAGTTCCAATCTTACCAGAATTTCATCAGAATGAAGTTATTCACATTTTGAGACATTCCGGAACAAAAGCTATATTTGTTTCCCGTAAATTTTTCGATAAAGTGGTAGAATATAAATCAGAGCAGTTGAAAAACCTGATTTTACTTGATGATTTCACCATCATACCGCCCCAAACAACAAAAGAGAGATTGATAAAGATAATTGAAGGTGGCAAGAAGGAATTTGCTAGGATCAAACTAAGTGCTCTGCATTTAGCAGGATTGAAATCAGCTACAGTAATGCCTAACGATTTAGCTTCCATAGTTTATACTTCGGGTACAACCGGGCATTCCAAAGGTGTTATGCTTACCCACCAAAATCTGGTTTCCAATGCTCTCAACACACTCAAGATTCAAAATGTTACTGAAAAAGATAGATTACTTTCACTGTTACCTTTGTCTCATACTTATGAATGTACTATCGGTTTCATAATTCCCATGTTGAGTGGGGCAGTGATATATTACCTGAAAAAACCACCTACTGCCAGTGTAATGCTGCCGGCTATGAGGAAGATCAAACCCACCATGATTCTAACCGTACCTCTGATAATGGAGAAAATCTTTAAGAGTAAGATCCAACCTAAGTTAACCAATAATCTCTTTACCAGAGCTTTATATAAAATGCCTCTGTTCAGGAAGCTTCTTCATTTAATAGCCGGTAAGAAATTATTGCGGTCTTTTGGCAGAGATCTTAACTTTTATGGGATTGGAGGTGCACTTCTTGCAGCTGATGTGGAGAAGTTTCTAAGGGATGCCAAATTTCCCTATGCTATAGGTTACGGATTAACTGAGACTTCACCCCTGATTGCCGGATCATCTTCTTCCTTAACCAGATATCGTTCAGCTGGTTATATAATACCTGGCTTGGAGGTTAAGCTTATCAACCAGGATAAAAAAACAGGAATAGGAGAAATAGTGGTTAAGGGACAATCAGTTATGAAGGGTTATTACAAGGATCCGGAAAAGACAGTAAGTGTATTTACAAAAGATGGTTTTTTTAAGACAGGTGATCTTGGGATGATCAAAAAGAATTATCTTTATATTAAGGGAAGATTGAAAAACGTTATAGTTGACCCTAGCGGGGAGAATATCTACCCAGAGGAGATCGAAGCAGCGATAAATGAACATGATTTAGTCCTTGAATCACTTGTTTATAAGCAGCAAAACAAGATTATAGCAAGGATCCATTTGAATTATGAAGTGCTTGATAAAGAACAACAGAGACATCACCTAGCTGAATCGAAAATGAAAGAGAAAATCGAACAGACCCTGGAGGACGTACGTCGGGATGTAAATAGTAGGATTTCTTCATTTTCCCGCATTAGTAAAGTATTTGAACAGATCGAACCATTCGAAAAAACTCCTACCCAAAAGATTAAAAGGTATATTTATACTTCCTAAAGATTTAATTTTCTTTTTAAGACTTTTTTTGTGTAGATTCCATAGCCTTGCAAAATATTAAACTGCTAAAATGATTTGACGGTTATTAATATTGACACCTTTTTGAAAATCCCCAACTTGTCTCCCGAAAATTTAAATCAGGGTGGAGGATTTTAATGGTTAAAAAAGTTACCATTTTCGGAGCGGGACTAGTTGTTAAGCCAATGGTTGATTATTTGACCGAGCATGGATTCGAAGTTGTTATTGCCAGCCGCACCTTAAGCAAGGCAGAAGCATTGGCAGAACCTCATAATAATGCATCAGCAGTTCAGTTCAATTCAAATGATGTCGAAGCAATGGAAGTGTTGGTCGATGCAAGTGATCTGGTAGTAAGCTTATTACCAGCAACCTATCATGTGCAGGTAGCTAAAAAATGTCTTAAATATAAAAAAAACATGGTAACAACCTCCTATATCAGTTCCGAAATGCGTGCCCTTGATAAGGAAGCAAAAGCTGCTGGTGTTATTCTTTTAAATGAAATTGGTGTCGACCCTGGGATCGATCATATGTCAGCCATGAAGATCTTTCACAAGGTTGAAAACGAAAGAGGCAAAATAGTTAGCTTCATGTCTTACTGTGGTGGATTACCCTCCCCGGAAGCAAATACCAATCCCCTGGGGTATAAATTTTCCTGGGCGCCCCGTGGAGTCCTGAAAGCGGCAACAAATGACGCTAAGTTTATGCAGAATGGTAAAATAATTGATATAAAATATAAAGATCTTTTTAAAACTTACTGGTTCGTAGATGTAGAAGGAGTTGGTACTTTAGAAGCCTATCCGAATCGAAATTCTATGGGTTATATAGATCTTTACGGTTTGAAGCATATAAGAACCATGTATCGTGGGACTTTCAGGAATATCAGTCATTGTGAAACCTGGGATATCATTTCCAATATGGGTTTTTTAGATGAAGAAAAAAAGTATGAAAAACTTGATGGTACAATTCGGGATTTCATTCTCACAAAATTGTTTAAAACAGATATGGCTCAGGACCTCGAAAAGCTAATCAGGGATAAGTTCAACCTACCAGAACACAGTGTAGTGCTGAAAAAATTTGCCTGGCTTGGTTTTCTAGATTCTACTCCGGTTCCGATAGAATCAGGAGCTGCCATCGATGTTCTGACAGCTTTGATGCTGAACAAAATGTCTTATGAAAAAGGAGAAAGGGATCTTCTGGTGCTTCATCATGAGTTTGTTGCTCAGTATGGACAGCTTGAAAAGCGGATAACATCAACAATGATCGATTATGGTATACCTAACGGGTGTAGCTCAATGGCTCGAACGGTTGCTCTGCCAGCTGCAATCGGGGCACGGATGATCCTTGAAGGTAAGATCGATTTAAGTGGGGTGCATTTACCAATAATCCCGGAGATCTACCTGCCAGTCTTACAAGAGTTAGAACTACTCGGGATAAAAGTGGTTGAACGCTTTTATGATTAAACCAGCTGATACATGAAAATAATTAAACAGATCAGGAGATGGTAATATGAAAACTTTGGGTATTGTAAGAGAAACAAAAAACAAATGGGAAAAAAGAGTTCCCCTTAATCCTGACGCAGTATCAAAACTGGTAGCAGCTGGGAATAAAGTGATCATCCAACCTTCAAACATCAGAATCTACAACAACGAAGAATATATTAAGGCTGGAGCTGAAGTCAATGACGATTTACATAACGCTGATCTAATCTTGGGAGTTAAAGAAATCCCAATTAATGAGATAATACCAAAAATACCTTATCTCTTTTTTTCTCATACCGTTAAAGGACAAAAATATAATATGCCTTTGCTGCAAAGGTTTCTGGATACCAATACGACACTATACGATTATGAGTTAATAAAGAATGCACAGGGTCAGAGACTGGTATTTTTCGGAAAATTTGCCGGTAATGCAGGATTTATCGATACTCTTTGGGGATTAGGTCAGAGATTGGATCTGCAATTTGGGATCAAAACCCCATTCACCAAAGTAAAAAGAGCATACGAATATGAAACGGTACAGGCAGCTATAGAACATATCAAAGAAATTGGTTTTGAGATAAGTGAAAAAGGATTGCCCGGTCAAATTAAACCCCTTAATATCTTTCTGATGGGGTATGGTCATGTTGCTACCGGTTGCCGGGAGATTATGAAGGCACTTCCAATCAACCTAATTGATCCCGATGAATTAATAGATAAATCTGGTTCAGATATAAACCTTTACGTATTCCAGGAAAAACATATGGTTGAACGTAAGGATGGATTAGATTTCGATCTACAGGACTATTTTTCAAATGGTTCAAAATATAGATCTAGAATGGAAAAATATCTTCCTGAATGCAGTGTTTATTTAAATGCGATCTACTGGGAATCAGGTTATCCTGTATTTTTACCAAGATCAACACTGAAATCTCTGCAGGTAGTAGATCCAAAACTAATCATCATTGGTGATATAACCTGTGATATAAACGGTTCTGTTGAAGCAACCGTTAAAGCCACCGATCCGGATAATCCGATTTATGTTTATAACGCAATTACCGGAGAGATCAAGGATGGTATTTTAGGTGAAGGATTCGCAGATTGTGCTGTTGATAATTTTCCCTGTGAATTCTCCCGGGAGGCTTCTGATTTCTTTACTTCTGCTTTGATGCCTTTTATTAATAGCCTGCTAAATTACAATCATAGAAAGCCAATATCTGAAACAGATCTTCCTGAGGAAATAAAAAAATCTTGCCTTACTCATCATGGTAAGTTAATGCCAGACTATGAGTTTTTATACGATCATCTTAAGGAATAGGAGATATAACATAACTTTTTATATTTTAGGTCGGATAGAAAAAATGTTTTTGTTCGAAAATTATGAAAGATGATCTTCAGGGTATTTTAGGAAATATTAATAATAAATGTTATAGATATTTAATTAAATCCGGAGGTAATTTTGGTGAAAAAAGCAACTGCTGGAAATAAGGGTCCGAGAATTCGTTCGGACTGTTTTGTTACTCTGGAAATAACTCCCCAGGGTGGCTTAAAGATAGATTTAAATAGCAAGGTAAAAATCTTATTTGGAAATGAAATTATCTCGTTAGCAACAGATATTCTGAATTTTTTTGAAATAAGAAACGCCAGGATGAAGATTGAAGACAGCGGAGCTTTATCCTGTGTTTTAGCTGCCAGAATTGAGGCAGCAGTTAAACAATGTCTTGATACAGATAAAGAATACCTTCTTAAAATGTTACCGGAAAATAAATATACAACCCAAAGGTATCGGACCAGGCGTTCTCGGCTTTATCTGCCAGGAAATACTCCAAAATTAATGATAAATGCCGGTATTCATAGTCCTGATGGTGTTATCTTGGATCTTGAAGATTCGGTTGCACCCGATAAAAAATTCGAAGCAAGGATTAATGTTAGAAATGCCCTGAGATCTATAAGTTTCTACGGAGCAGAAAGAATGGTGAGGATAAACCAGATCCCCGACGGTTTGGATGATCTGGAATATATTGTTCCCCATTATGTAAATCTTATTCTGGTACCGAAATGTGAAACCGAAGAGCAGATAAGATTGGTTAACGAGAAGATCGCCCGGATCGAAGAGCAAATTAAAATTGATTATCCGATTTACCTAATGCCGATTATTGAAAGTGCCAAAGGAGTTATCAACTCTTATAAAATAGCGTCAGCTGCAGAGAATGTGGTGGCCCTAGCAATAGGTTTGGAAGATTATACTGCAGATCTGGGAACACAGAGAACAAATGAAGGTAGAGAAACTTATTTTGCCCGTTGCCAGATAGTTAATTCTGCCCGTGCTGCAGGTATTCAGCCGATAGATTCCGTATTTTCCGATGTTAATGATATGGAAGCCCTAAAGAACTTTGTTCTTGATTCAAAGACATTAGGCTTCGATGGTATGGGATGTATCCATCCGCGTCAGATCAGTATAATCCACGAGAATTATGCTCCTGATCAATCCGAGATCGAAAAAGCCAGGAAGATAGTTGATGCTTATAACGAAGCCAGGAAAAAAGGTCTTGGAGTAGTATCCTTAGGCACAAAAATGATAGATGCACCGGTTGTAAAAAGGGCACAAAGAATATTAAGTATGGTAATTAGCGGAGGGGATAAAGATGAAAAAAGCCGATAAATTCGTAAAAAATTCTGCAGGTAGGCTGGTACCGACCATTGTAAACGGTCGCTCGGTAGTTCCATTTCAAGGAATAAACAAATTCAGACCTAACTACAAAGGAGCAGCTCCGAGAGTTCCCACCTGTATTGATTACCCCACAGACGGAAACAAGGTCGTCAAAACTTTAAAAGAAGCACTGGTTAAATCTGGATTGAAAGACGGAATGACGATATCAACCCATCACCATTACCGAAATGGTGATTTTGTTTCCAATATAATCTTTGATATTGCGGCGGAACTTGGAGTAAAGAACTTAAGATGGGTGCCAAGTGCTGCTTTCCCCTGTCATGAACCGATTATAAAACACCTTGAGTCGGGTGTTGTTCACCACATAGAAGGAAGTTTGAATGGTCCCCTGGGAAATTTTTGCAGTCATGGTAAAATGAAAGGACTGGGATATCTCAGGAGTCATGGTGGAAGATACCGAGCTATTTCGGACGGTGAGTTACATATAGATATAGCAGTAATGGCTGCCTCGGCTTCAGATATGATGGGAAATGCCAATGGGGTAATGGGAAAACATCCCTTCGGTCCTATGGCATATACCAAAGCAGATGTGAAATATGCTGATCGTACGATCGTTGTAACCGACACACTGATCGATTTTCCTTGTTATCCCTGGGAAATAATGGGCAATGACGTTGATTATGTGGTCGTTATGGATGAGATTGGTGATCCGGAGAGAATCGTTTCCGGTACAACCAAAATTACCCAAAGCCCAGACAGATTACTGATTGCTGAACTCTGTGCAAAATTTGTTGAATCTGCTGGTATCCTTAGGGATGGTATGAATTTTCAGGCTGGTGCTGGAGGAACTTCCTTGGCTTTTGTCTATTTTATCCAACAAATGATGCTTGAGAAAGGTTTCAAAGCAAAAAGTATGGTTGGAGGCACCACTAAATTCCTAGTGGATATGATGGAAAAAGGTCTTGCCGATTATATCTTTGATGGCCAAACCTTCGGCCTGGAAGCGATCTCGTCTCTAAGAGATAACCCAAATCATATTCCCATCGGGGTTTTCGAGGTTTATGATTTTCACGCTAAAGGAAACTTGGCTAGGA
>Ga0272442_10003064_pt1 | contig 23699 bp, 16 predicted proteins | sample SSMForm2O_FD_200262 | JGI IMG/M metagenome (GOLD analysis project Ga0272442, IMG submission 200262) | Marine sediment archaeal communities from Little Sippewissett salt marsh, Falmouth, MA, United States - SSM-Form-2O | ecosystem: Environmental > Aquatic > Marine > Wetlands > Sediment ...
ACTGGTCGAAGCCTAGATCGCTCAATTTCATGATGTTTTGTCACCGAACGCGGGGGGTAGGCGGCGGCCTGAAGGCCGTCCGTCTTAGGCCCCTTGCTGGCCCTTTGCGTTGAAAGCGTCGTGGAAAGTTGCGGTGCCGTGTGGAATCTGCCCATCGAACGACAGGGCGAGGAAAACCTCCGGTGGCACTCCCTCACACACAAATCCCGATATGTTCTTGAACCCCAGCTTCTTGTAGTAGTCCGGATGACCTACGAGGCAGCAACCTTGGGCATTGAGGTCTTTCAACCGTGATAGCCCTTCGTGTATCAATGATTTCCCGATGCCTTTGCGTTGATATTCCGGCAACACCGAAACAGGTCCAAGCCCGTACCAGTTTGGGGTTCCGTCTGAAATGCTTACGGGAGAGAACGCAATATGTCCTATCACACGGCCATCCACTTCTGCAACCAGCGACGCCGTGAGGGCATGGGCGGCACGTAGTGCCTCGATGATAAACTGTTCTGTTTTGTTGCTGATCTCCAAGGTCTTGAACGCTGCGATCGTGACTTCGGTTATCGTGCCAACATCGGCCTCTGTTTCGTTCCTGATAACAACCCTGCTATTCATCTATCCTATTGCTCCTATTGTTTGCCGGCCAAGAGGTGTCATCTGACAGTGCTCATATGGGCTCGGGATATTCCGGAGGTCGAGACGTAGCCGAGGCCGGAGGCATGCCACGTCGCGCGAACTCCTACGGTGTCAGGTTGTCCTACGGACTGTGCCGCCTGACGTGGTTGCAGTCCTGCCGCCACGCTCCGATCTTATTCCGGGCATCGGCTAGGGACAAGAACCAATTCCGGTTCAGGCATTCGGCTCTGAATTTGCCGTTGAAAGACTCATTGGGCTGATGGGAGGGCTGGGGCAATGGGACCGGCGCCTGCGGGCGGGGGCGTGTGAGGGGGTTATCGAGGCGTCTGGTTAACGGTACGCGGTTGTGCGGCCTTGTTGTTTTGGGTGGCGGTCAGGGCTATAATGGGGTGAGGGCGTACGGTAGCGGCATGGGCCGGCGCTTGTCCTGCGGGGGGGATGGGTTTGTCGGTTGGTGAGGAGATGAGCGATGGGGAAGCATATCTTTTTGGGCGTTGTGTTGTCGTCGTTGCTGTTGGCGGCTGGTCCGGCGTGGGGCTCTGTGGGCGATGCGAATCTGGTGGCGCACTGGAAGCTGGACGGCAACGCGAACGACAGCGCGGGGGAGAACCATGGGACGCTGGTTGGCGATGCGGCGTGGGTCAGCGACGCGGAGCTGGGCTGGTGTCTGGACCTGGACGGGGACGGCGATTACGTGGATGTGGGGGAGGACCCTTCGCTGACGTTTACGGAGAGCATTACGGTGGCGTGCTGGATCAAGGTGCGGGCGTTCGACCGGAACTGGAATGCGATTATCGTGAAGGGTGACGACTGGGTGCTGGCGCGAACGCGTGACGACAATCGCGTGGCGTTTCTTTGTCTGGGGCTTACGGGCGGGGGGTGGCCGGAGGTGTATAGCGGTGACGTGAACGATGGGGAGTGGCATCACGTTGCGGGGGTGTACGATGGCTCGACGCTCTCGCTGTATCAGGACGGGGGCGTGGTGGATTCGAAGACGGTGGAGGGGCGGATCAACAGCAATTGGGCGCATGTGCTGATTGGCGAGAACGGGCAGGCGGCGAACCGTTTTTGGAATGGGCTGATCGATGACGTGCGGATCTATAGCCGGGCGTTGACGGACCTGGAGCTGGGGGCGCTGGGTGTGGCGGAACCTGTTGAGCCTCCGCTGCCACCGGCGGCGCCGAATGATGTGACGGCGGTGGGGTATGACAGCCGGATCGATTTGAAGTGGACGTTCAGTTTGGATCCGAATCTGGCGGGCTACAGTATCTATCGCGGTGAGTCGGAAGAGGGGCCTTTCGTGAGGCTCAATGACTCGCCGCACACGGTCTCGATCTATAGCGATTTCTTCGGGGCGAACGATCAGACGTACACTTATCAGGTGCGGTCGGTGGCGATACGGGGCGGCGGGGAGTCCGGGCCTTCGAATACGGCGGTAGCGACGTCGGTGGCGATGACGGAGGAGGCGCTTCTAACTTCGGTGCAAGAAGCGACGTTTCGGTACTTCTGGGATTACGGGCATCCGGTGAGCGGGCTGACGCGGGAAGGATACGGGCTGGGGCACAGCACGGATACGTGCACGTCCGGCGGGACGGGTATGGGGTTGATGGCGATCTGCGTGGGGGCCGAGCGCGGGTTTGTGACGCGGGCGGAAGCGGCCGAGCGGGTGTTGGGGATTCTGACGTTTCTGGAGGAAGAGGCGGAGCGTTTTCACGGGGCGTGGTCGCACTGGATCAATGGGGCGACGGGCAAGACGAAGCCGTTCGGGCAGTACGACGACGGCGGTGATCTGGTGGAGACGGCGTATGTGGTGCAGGGGATGCTGACGGTGCGTCAGTACTTCGATGATGCGAACGATGCGGTGGAGGAGGAGATTCGGGCGCGGGCGACGCGGCTCTGGGAGGAGATGGAGTGGCGTTGGTATCAGGGGAGTCGGCCCGCCAATGTGCTGTACTGGCATTGGTCGCCTGAGCATGAGTGGCGGATCAACATGGCGGTTCGCGGGTACAACGAATGCATGATCGTCTATCTGTTGGCGATTGCGTCGCCGACGTATCCGGTTCCGGCCTCGTACTACGATCGCGGCTGGGCGGGGTCGGGTGACTATGCCAACGGCGATACGTATTACGGATACGAGCAGTGGGTGGGCCCTGAGAAGGGTGGTCCGCTGTTCTTTACGCATTACAGCCATCTGGGTTTCGATCCGCGCGGCAAGAGTGATGGGTATTGCAACTACTTCGAGAACAGTCGCAATATCTCGCTGATCAACCGGGCGCATTGTGTTGAGAATCCGGGTGGGCATGCGGGGTACAGTGATCTCGTATGGGGTCTGACGGCGAGCTTCAATCCGTGGGGGTATAGTGCACATTCGCCAACGAACGATAACGGGACGATCTCGCCGACGGCGGCCCTGAGCGCGATGCCCTATGTTCCCGACGAGTCCATTGCGACGCTGAGGCATTTCTATTACGCGTATGGGCCTGATCTTTGGGGGCCGTTTGGTTTTTTCGATGCGTTCAACCTGGGGGAGGACTGGTTCGCGCCGGGGTATGTGGCGATCGACCAAGGGCCGATTGTGATTATGATCGAGAACTATCGCACGCAGTTGTGTTGGGATCTCTTCATGGCGAATCTGGAGATTCAACCGATGCTGGACGCGATTGGCTGGACGAGTCCATAGACGCGACTGGGTAGACGCTATTTGAATCCTAGTTGGGGGGCGTTGTAGTAGCCCATGGTGGAGTCGGCGACGGCCATGCGGTAGAGGTGGTTTTGCATGAGGCAGGTCTTACGGGAATCGGCGGGGATGTTGGTGGAGTAGATGCGCAGCTCGCCCGGGAGGCTGGTGATGATTTCTTCGCGCCAGTCGCCGATGATGTCGGCGACGACGAGTACCTTGCCTTCGATGGTCTGTGTTTCGTCGCCGTTGTATTCGAGTACCTTGCCGCGATAGCAGATTTCCTTTTGTTCGTCGGCGTCCCACCAGACGGCGCGGGGGGCGAGTCCCCAGAGGTTCTTGTCGGAGAGTCGCTTGCCCTGGGCGGTGTAGAGGAAGAACTTGTCTCCGCCTTTGGCTTCGCCTGCGTAGCATTCGATGCCCGGGTATTCGTCGGTGATGTCGCCGATCATGGCCTGGCCGTGGACGTGAACGGTGCTGCCTTCGTAGCCCCAGATGATCTTTCCGGTTTTGGCTTCGACGAGGCAGACGCCGTTCTTGGGCGAGCGTGATTCGACGCCGTAGAAGATTTCGTATCCAGGCCGGTCGGGATCGATGTCGGCGATGTAGCCGGCGTCGTTGTGTCCGAGGCCGGTGCGCCACATGGGGACGCCGTTGTCATCGAGGGCGGCGGTGCCGATGACGAGTTCGTCTTTGCCGTCGAGGTCGATGTCGCCGGTCATGATGGCGTGCTGGCCCTGGCCTCTGTAGTTTCTGTATTGGCCCTCGCTGGCCCACTTCCAGATGGGTTTGAGGTTCTTGTCCAGGGCTTCGGTCTTGATGATGGTGTAGGTGCCGCGCTGCATGACGAGCGACGGGTTGCGTCCGTCGAGGTAGGCGACGGTGAGGAAGTTGCGGCACCAGTAGTTGTAGGACTCGAATCCCTCGCGTGAGATCCAGTCTTGTTTCTTGAGGAGGGCTCCGGTTTGCGGGTCCAGTTTGACGAGGTACTCGGGGCCTTTGAGGACGTGTCCGTCGAGTTCGCGGGGGTCGCCTTCGCCAGCCTTGGTGTAGACCTCGGCTTTGCCATCCTGGTCGACGTCGAAGACCATGTAGGGCGAGTACCAGGTTCCGGTTTCGATGGCCCAGCCCATGTCGTGGCGCCAGAGGAATTGGCCTTTTGAGGAATAGGCGTCAAGCTTGTAGGGTTCGGGGCTTCGTTTCCAGTAGCCGGGGCGATGGTAGGGATCGACGTTAAAGTCGGGATGCTGGAGGACGAAGTCGTAGGCGCCGTCGCCGTCGAGGTCGCCGATGCCGATGCGTTTGAGTTTGACGGGGTCTTTGAGTTTGATGGAGAAGAAGGGCTGGTTGCCGGTGGTTGTGAATGTGTAGGCCTGTCCGGGTGTTTCTTTCTCGGTGTTGTCGACGACGGTATTGACTTTGTATCTGTACCCGTGGCCGGGGGTGACGGATTCGTCGAGGAAGTTGGTGGAATCGGTGATTGGCTTTTCGTTGACCTTTTCGAAATCACCGAGGCCGACGTCTTTTCTATATACGTTGAACGCGACATTCTCGGGATCGCTCTTGAGTAGTCGCCAGCCGACGTAGACGGCGCGTTCGCTGACGGTTAGCGCGACGACGCCGCGGTCAATCTTCTCGCGGACCTGGGCGGTGGCGACGATTGGCCATGCGATCACCGCTGCCAGGATGGTCAGGGTCATTCTGTTGGCGGGTGATGTCCGGTTCGTGCTCGTGTCGGGCGCCATGTCTACCTCACTTCAAGCTGCTGTGGGTGAGCGATTTGGTCTGTTCTATCGGCGGCTTGATGATAGCCTCGGGTCGGTGGCGATGCAAGGGAAAGCGGGTTTATCGGCCGTGCTGATGGCCAGGTGCGTTGCGATAGCTGTTCCTATTGGGGCCTCATTGAGACAGTGGCACGTAGGAGGATCGATTATGAAGTCAAATGGCAAATACCGGTTAAGGCATACATTAAACCAGGCGATAGTGATTGGGGGTGATGTGTTTGCTCCACTCGCGAATGTCATTGGCCATATGTTGCTGGATGCATTTGTCCCGGGGCAGGCCCGGACAGTTCTCGCAGGGAGGCTGAGTGGGAGATAGGTGAAATCATGACCAGGATTGTGGCTTCAGCACTTCTTGTATTGTGTGGGGTGATCGGCTCAGGTTCGGTGACGTATGCGTCATCGCAGGATGAGACCGATCTTGCGAATCTCGCTGAGATGTCCATCGAAGAACTCATGGACATCAGTATCATATCGGCTTCGCTGCGTGAGGACAAACTTTCGGAGGCGGCGGCGCCGATGTATATCGTGACGGCGCGTGAGATCAAGGAGCGTGGCTACACGACGCTCAAAGAGGTCATGGAGGATGTGCCGGGGTACGTCGATCTCTCCGATACGAATGAGAATATCGCGGGCGTCCGTGGCGCGTATGCGAGCACCACCAACAAGATCCTGATCATGATCAACGGGCATCGGATGAACAGTCTAAGCCTGGGGCGCTATAATACTGACCAGTACATCGGAATGGACGCAGTGGAGCGGGTTGAGTTCGTCATGGGTCCCGGGTCGGTCCTGTACGGAACCGGTGCCGTCGTCGGTGTGGTGAACATCATTACGAAGGAAGGCGCCGATACCGACAGCCTCTACCTCCGCAGCCGGTTTGGCAGCTTTCACGATGAACACAGCGCTTCGTACGGGACGGCGTCGGATGACGTGAAGGTCTTCGCCAATTTCACGTATCTTGACGGCGAAGGCAATGAGATTGGCCAGCCGGCCTATTTGGACGTTGTGCCGGGCGGCCAGACGCAGGCACCGGGTGACATCTACTGGAATCGTTATCCGGAGAATTGGAGCGGCTTGGTGTCGGTTCAGTACAAGACGACGGACGTGATTATTCGCCGGGCCCATGCTTCCCGCGCGACACCGCGCGTGCCGAACGGCAGCTTCTATGTCTTCGAGCAGGAAGAGGATACTGGCTGGCCGGCGGTGTATCAGCAGGATGATTTCTTCATCGATGCCAAGACACGGGTGGAGTTCAACGAAGACACGAAGCTCGTGATCAATCCAAGCTATCACAGGATCCACCTGCAGGAACAATCGTGGATTACTCAGTATGGAGCCAATCGTTTGCCACCGCTGGGATCGCGGAGCGGACAGGATTCCATCGAGGAACACTGGCAGTTGAAATCGTATGTTGATCATCGGTTCAACGAGAAGCTGGAGGCCATGTTGGGCATCGATCTTCTGGTCGCCGATTTTCGGCAGGCCGAGGGGTTGGTTATTCAGGACGGCACTACGGTCACGATTATCCCGGAGCGAAGCGAGGAGGGATCATGGCCGCTTTTCGGCGCCTTCGCGCAGCTCTCATGGAACCCGACGGAGCAGCTGAATCTGACAGCAGGCGTGCGGTTCGATGATTTCGATGAGCAGGGCGATTCCAGGTTCACTTCGCGACTCGGGGCCGTCTATTCGGTCGATGACAACTGGACGGTCAAGGCATTGTACGGGGAGTCGTATTTGTCGCCGCAATGGGAGCATACGAAACTGAATCCGAACTTCTTTGCCTTCGCTTCGAATTCCGATCTTCAGCCTGAGGAGTTGCGAAGCGGTGACCTCATCGTGCAGTATCAAAAGGAGAATGTCTCCGGATGGGTCGACGTGTTCGTCCACGATCTCGATGGGATCATCACGCCGGTGACCCAGGCGGGCAAGCAGATCTACACGAACCTCGGGCGCAGCCAATACTGGGGGGCCGAGACCGGATTCAATATCGATGTCACCGATCAGTGGCGGGCATTCGGATCGTACAGCCTGGTCGACGATACGGGCAAGAGTGACAACCAGTTTCTCCAGGACGGCATGATCAAGAATGTGCCGCGGCATGTGTATCGATACGGCGTGCGGTACCAACCATGGCAGGACCTGGTTCTGTCGCTGTGGGGTCGTTCATATTCGAGCGTGCAGACGAGCGATTCGGTAACGGGGGATACATCGATAGCGCCGTGGACACACCTTGATTTCACCGCGACCTACGAGAAGAACAACTTCGAGCTTCAGTTCAAGGTCATCAATCTGCTGGACGAGGAGTATGAGGTCGGAGGTACGGTGACACGACCGCTGCCCCGGTACGAACGCGGGTTCATGTTGTCGGCAGCCTATCGGTTTTAGGGACGGACTTGCTCTGCATGGAACATGCGCGTGGACGCCAGAGCATGGGGCACAACGGCCATTAGAAAAAGCGACGAAGCGTTGATTTTGTTCTTGACATTATGTCCGATAAGCCTATACTGATTTGAAACTGATTGTTCATTCGTATTGTGTTCAAACGGTGCGGGGTTTGACAGGGTACGAAGCATGGATGCTGTGCGTGCGTTAACCAAAGGGAGTGTCATCCCCGCTCACACCAAGACGACGGGTCTGTCTGCGGAGTTTCTGACAGGCCTGGGCTCGTTCAGTCCATTAGGTGCTTCGAGACACGGTCGTTGTCTGTGGTCTCGGTTTCGCGCCGGCACACCTGCTTCTCGATCCATATATGTTCGCGGCACACGGTGCTCTCGGTGCATGCCCATGCCATCTGAGGAGGCTTGCGCTTCAGTAAGAGGCGTCTTCTCGGAGGGGGGCGGCGCCGGTCGCTGCGACTGACATCTGTGTCTGGTGCTCTTTTCGAGAAGGGCACGGGACAAACGACAACAAGGGAAACGCGTGGAGGGTGTATAGGCACGCGTGAAGCCCGGAGGCGGTGCGCTTTCGGGTCAGGAGGACGGTCTAACTGTTGCGAAGGCGTCTGAATGGAGAAAGACGGATCGCAACAGCCCTGGCAACACCTGGAGGGTGTTCGGCCGGTGTGAGTGCAAGAGAGGGCGATCTCCTTGCGCGAGGATAGGTCCATGTTGCGCAAACGTAGCGAACGTTAGGGAATGGAACACGACGGTCGTCTCCGCGGTGAGGCGGTTGAACGGGGGGTTTGCGCCGAATACGGAAATCGGAGTAGTACGGTTAAGGAGAACGATGATGAAGAGGTTCATTGTGGCGTTGATTCTGCTGGTGGTGACAGGTGGTGTCGCCTTCGGTCAGACCATGAACACCAACGTGCAGAGCAATCCATCGCAGATCCAGAACACGCAGGCGATTGGAGGGGGGTATTCCCTCGCGAATTCGAACGCGGACTCGAGTGCGGTGTCGCTTTCGGAGGGGGGTTGGAGCGACAGTGATTCGAGCGCGATCCTTGTTTTGGATACGACGTCGATCTCGAACTACAAGAGTCGTGTGGCGCCGCTGACGACATATCCGCCTTACCTGCCGATGTGGCAGCACGGTGGCTGGGGGACGATCAAGGCTTATTTCCCGAACGGTCCGACGCCGCATGACAAGGTGTACGAGCGCACGTTCGATACGACGAGCGACGTTGACATGGACGAGGTCAAGGGGATTTTGAAGTCGCTTTCTTACTCGGGCGCGCTGGAGCTTCTCGGGGGATTCATCAATGGCGTGGGGACGTGGTTCGGTGGTCCGAACCAGTATCACCATGGGCGCGGTTTCGACATTGCCAACTCGGTGATCCGGGATCGGCGGCCGGAAGGGAAACCGTTGCTGGTCTTCATCGATAGCTACGTCGATGCGGCGCTTCTGGAAGAGGCGGGGTATGCGTACGTGGGGCGTCTGAGTCTGGAGGGCAGTCACAAGCGCAACTGGGACCACGTCTACAATGCGGCGGTCGCTGAGGCGTTGCCGTGGGATGTGGATGTGCTCTTGATCTCGGGTGGGATGAAGGGTGTGACGGTTGGTTCGACGACGAGCATCAGCGGTGGGGGCGGCTACAGCCAGGCCAACTATTCGTTGTCGCTTCTGCCGGGTAATTCTCGCGGTGTCACTGAGGGCAAGGGCGAGGCGGTGATGAGTGCGACGGCGTATCGGTTCTGCCCGGAGATGCTCGAGCGTCGGCGCCTGCCTCAGTCTTTGTATGATCGCATTCGGGTTCGTCCGCAGGCCGCGGCGGCGGTGTCACCGCAGGGCCAGACGGTTGCCCGGCCCACTGCAGCGGCTGGGCGGGTGCGGAAGCCGACGGCTGCGGCGCCGGCGATGGCCAGGGAAGAAGAGGAACACGTGCCGAACCCCCGTGGCAACATGCCCAAGGCGGCGGGGGTCACGATGAGCCAAGAGCTTTACAACATGGCTGGGTTCAGTCCGGGCCAGACGGTGAACAACGTCGTGGTCAGATAGCTTCTCCGGAGAAGCGATGTGGACAGGAAGTGTGGTTGAGAGGGTCTTGAGGAGGAGAAAGGAGGTGCATCGGCTGTCAAGCTGAGAGGTGATTAGTATGCGTCATTGGTAACGGAGTGTTGTGATCGCCGACGTGGTGTCGGCGATCCGAAAAGGAGTGAACAACACGTTGCAGAAGGAGTCTGAAAGATGTCAAAAGTAATTACAGCATCTACGGTTTTTGTCCTGTTGATCGGTTCCGTTGCTTCCGCTGATCTGATTCAAGATCAGTTGACGGGAATCGGTCTGACGAATGCAGTGGTTCTGATGAACGGCGATCAGCACGCCGGTTCGATGCAGAACCTGGTTGTCGACAACGCTCAGGCTGCTACGGGGATGTGCGGTAGCATGGCTGAGGAATACCTGTTCGCGGCGATCGGGCAGTCGGCGGACGCCTGCGGCATTTGCGGTCTGGTGGACGCCGTTCAGGTTCTTGGTATCGACGGGATGCAGGCCCAGATGGTGGGCGACGGCGTGGCTCCGAAGGCTCAGGCTCAATCGCTTGACGTGGTGGCGGCCCAGGCTTTGGGCAAGGCCGACGGGATGGGCATGGCCGATGCGCTGCACACGATCGTGGTGAATGAAGGCCAGTACGCGAACAACGCCGCTGGTGTCCTGAGTGAGTCTGCCACGGTTATGGGGATGCAGACGTCGACGATCCAGGGTCAGCCTGGCGCAACGGGCATTGTCGATTCGACGATGGCCGTGTCGACGACGCAAACACAGGCAGCGCTGTAAGCTGACGCCGTGCGTACGTTTGTCTACAGCATTGTGTGATGATGGGTCGGGGAGCCCTGAAATGGTCCGGCGAGGCCAGGACAGGGCGACGAGCCCCAGGGCTCCCCATCACGCCGCGTCACGCGGGACACGCTTGTCCCGGGCCTGTTGACAGACTCGACTCAGTAATGGTGGTTCTGTTTCTGAGAAAAGGAGTTCTGAAAAATGTCTAGGGGATTCGTAGTCTCAGCAGCGGTTCTTCTCCTGCTGTCGTCTGCGGCCGTTGCCCAGATTCAGATGCAAGGCTTCGGTCTAGGTCAGACGAACAATGTAGGGCTGATGGGAGAAGGCGCTGTTGCCAATATCAATACGACCACGGCAGCGGTCGAACAGCTTGCGACGGGGCCTTGTCACACGACGGGCTACCAGAGCACGGTCGGCTCGCTCATTCAGGGCGCCGGCGCCGTGGGCATGTGTGGCATCTTTGGTGTCTCTCAGGGCGGAGGCGCCTTGGGTTACCAAATGCAGGGCCAGATTCCCGGGATTCCGGGAGCGGACATGCAGATCCAGGATCTGGGCGCGTGTCTGGACCAGGACGTGACGAAGATCGGTGGCCAAGGTTCGGCGCTGGGTCTTCAGACGTTCGTTGGCGTTCAGACGCAGCTTCAGTTCAACCCGTGGGGTGGAAGCGCCAATGTTCAGGGTATCGGTGTGAGCCTCTACGACGCCGTTGGTGGCGGTCCGGGCGGTCTTACGGCCGTTGGTGGCACCGCCAACCTTTCCGCGGGCCAGTACTAGGCGCCGTAGTCGGGATTATGGTGGTTTAGCGTCGGTAGCCAGGCCGGTCCGGACGGATCCTGCCGGCCTGGATGCCGGACTGTTGGTCGCCGTGAACGACCGATGGCGCCCTGAGCGGAGCAAGCCAGAGCGGCGTTGTCGTGAAGGCGGCCGACGGACTCGAACCAAACAGGGGTAGAGATCTGGTTGTGTGGGTCGCGGGTGCGAAGGGCTACCACCCGTTTCTTGTCCACGAGACGACCTAAGGGCCCTCTGGTCAGGCTTGCCGTAGTAGGACAGCTTTGGTTTAGGCTCCTTTTCGGAAGACGCGGCGTGCCTGCATCAGAGGGTCTTCTATTCCCTGACAGGTCGTGCAGTAGGTGGTGTTTCACAGCGGGACGATGGTGTCGCGGGACCGGCGTCAACAGCGATCGGTTCGGCAGAATGGTGATGGAGAGGATCCGGGCGGCGGAAACGGGCAAGGCCCAGGCCGGCTGGGATCCTCGGATGGAGGGTGTGTTGTTGTTGCCGGTGTATGTTCGGCGATTGGAAACGGAGTGAACAACACATAACGGAAGGAATCTTAACGATGCTTAAGACTGCCGCAGTTTCTGTGGTTCTGGCCCTGGCGGTCAGTACCAGTGCCTTGGGAGGGATCATCCAGGGCCAAGACTTTGCCATTGGCACGGCCAATGTGATTAACCTGCTGCAGGGGCAGCAGAGCGCGACTTCAGCGCAGAACCTGCTTATCGATATCACGCAGGACACGAGCGGCGGTGGTGTGGCGGTTGTGAGCGCCCACGTTTTCGGGGTCACGGGCGAAGTCGGCGGCGCGTGGGGGGCTTCGGGCCTTCTGGCGGCGAGCCGGCTGGGTGTCAGCCCCGTCCTGGGCGCGGGCTCTCTACTGATACCGGGGACGACCAACGTCAACGCGCTCCTGGCACGGGCTCGGATCAACAGCCTTCTAGTCCGGGCCCAGTGACCGCTGCGGGCTAGCGCCTGATGTGAACGGAAAGGGTCGTCCCGAGGGGCGTGTCACGGGCTTGACCGGGTGAGGAGATGCGCGGCAGGCATCGTTTGATGCCTGTCTGGGGGGGCGGATGTCTCCGGTGACTCCATTGGCCCAGGACGAGGCGCCTCGCCTGGAGCGTGGTAAGACCTTTGGATGAAATGCTTTACAGCGGCCCTGCCCTCTTGTGTGGCGTGATGGCGGTGGTGGCTGACCTCCTGCAATGTCCCTGAATCCTCTTGACATCGCCCGTCCATGTCACTATGCTATAACCGGAGCGAGCGAATTGCCCCGAAGAGACTATGGCGGGTGTACCGTTTTCTGGAGGACGGGTTGTCGAGATGAGAAGGTACGTGGGTTGCGTGGTTGGTTTGGTTGCGCTATCGACCCTGGGTTTCGTTTTTCCCCTGCGGACGATCAGCGCTGAAGAGACGTGGTGTTACGGGGGGGACTTTGATCTGGCTGTCCCGGCCGATCCCGAGAGTACGGCCGGTTGGATGGATGCGGCGATCATCGAAGTGCCCGACCACTTGATCATCCAGGACCTGGATGTGAGCCTGAGTGTGACACACACGAACGTTTTTGATCTGCAGTTGTTCCTGACAAGCCCGTCGGGCACGACGGTGCTCCTGAGCAGCTTCGACCCGCTGGACAGTTTCTTTGCGGGCGAGGACTACGAGCAAACGGTGTTCGACGACGAGGCGGTGGTTTCCATCGCTGACGGAACGGCTCCGTTCGAGGGCCGGTTCCGGCCTGTGGCGCCCGAGGGACTGGCCGTCTTCGATGGCGAGGATGCGTTTGGGCAGTGGCGGCTGGAGATCTACGATGCGTACTATCTCGATACCGGCACTCTTGATGCGTTCGGTCTGACGATCACGGCCCCGGAGCCCGCGACGTTTGTGGTTCTGCTGAGCGGGCTCGGTCTGGTGCGGGCCTGGCGGCGCCGCGGCGGCTGACGGCCGGGGCCTTCGGAATCACCGCGAAAGGGAGGCGTCTTTTTCGCGAACCGCCTGCTCCTGTTTGCTCCTGAATTCGACGAGCTTTCGAGCCAATTCCGCATCCTTCAGCGCCAGGATCTGGACGGCCAGGATGGCGGCGTTCTTGGCGCCGGCCTTGCCCACGCCCATCGAGGCGACGGGTACGCCCGGCGGCATCTGGACGGTGCTGAGCAAGGCGTCCATTCCGCCCAGCCCGGCCTCGCAGACCAGTGGTACGCCGATGACGGGCAGGGTGCTGCGGGCTGCCAGCGCGCCGGCGAGGTGGGCGGCCATTCCGGCCGCGGCGATAATGACGCTAATGCCCTTCGATTGGGCGGTCTCGGCGAACTCGGCGGCTATGTTGGGGGTGCGGTGCGCGGAGATGACTCTGACGGTCGCTTCGACGCCGAACTCCCGAAGCTGAGCCACACAGCTTTCCATGACTTTCAGATCGCTGTCCGAGCCCATGACGACGGCGACAGAGGGTCTTTTCTCAGATACCATTTGTTTTTTCCACCCAAGGAAATAGAATTTACGTATTCAATCGTCGGGCGGATGATAGCGATTCCCGGCGTCAAACGCAAGGGATCAGGGGGCCCGTATGCAGATTCGCAAGCCGGTTGTAGCAGGGCAGTTTTATCCTGCGGGTCGAGACGCGTGTCTGGCGCAGGTCCGTGAGTGCCTGGCCTCGCGCGCTTTGCCTGAATCGCTGCCCGCATCCATCGTGGCGGGCATTGTGCCTCATGCCGGTTGGACCTTCAGCGGCGATTTGGCGGCTCTGGTCTTCGCGGCCATCCAGCGCCAACGTCCGCGCGTCGAGACGTTTATCATCAACGGCGCGGCGCACGGGTATCTGGGAACGACGCCGCTGGTCGACGACAGCGACTGTTGGGAGACGCCTATGGGCCAGGTCGCGTTGGACGTGGAATTGCGAGACGACCTTCTCAAACAGGGGGTTGTCCGGGCGGACGGGGCGGCCCATCGGAGCGAACATAGCATTGAGGTTCAGGTTCCCTTTGTGCAGCACTTGTTTCCCGAGGCCCGGATCCTGCCGATCATTGTGCCTCCGCGCGAGTCCGCGATCACTTTCGGTGAGGCGCTGGCTGAGGCGGTAGCGCGGATTGGGAAGGAAATGGTGTGCCTTGGCTCGACCGATTTGACGCATTATGGACCCCGTTATGGGTTTGTGCCGATGGGTGACGGCCCGGAGGGACTGCGGTGGGCCAGCGCGGTGAACGATCGCGCGTTCGTCGATCTGGCGGTGGGGCTGGCGTCGGAGCGCTTGCTCGCGTGTGGGGTGGAGAAGGGCAGTGCGTGCGGGCCGGGCGCGGCGGCCGCAACGGTGGCGTTGGCGGGGCGGCAGCGCGCCGCTCGCGGGGTTGTGCTGGGGCAGACCACCAGCAACGAGATCATGCTCGAACGCATGGGGACCACCAGTCGCGACAGCGTGGGCTACGCGGCAATCGTCTTTTGAGGGCATCGGCTGTTGGCTGTCGGCGGGGACCGTTCACAGCCGGATGGGTCGGTATGCCCAATCACGCCCGAGGGGGCCTATCGGCGTCACCCAGCCGCCTTGTGGGCGACATGCCTGCCGAACACTCGATATTCGGGTTTGTTTCTATCCTGTTTCCATCGTGGGGAGATTTTTGTTTGACAGGGACCCTACCCGTGGGCTATCAATTGGGGTCGACGAGGCGGCTTTATGCGCTGGCTTAGCTGGAACGCTATTTGGATTGGAGAAAAAGAGGATGGAACACAAGATACTGTTGAAAGAAAGCGATATCCCTCGCCAATGGTATAACCTTGCCGCGGATCTTCCGACGCCGATGCTGCCGCCTCTGGGGCCGGACGGCAACCCGGTGTCCCCAGACATGTTGGCGCCGGTGTTCCCGATGAACCTCATCGAACAGGAAGTGAGCACGGAGCGCTGGATTGATATCCCGGACGAGATTCTGAATATTCTCTACCGATGGCGTCCGGCACCGCTGCGCCGGGCGGTCTATTTGGAGAAGCATCTCAAGACCCCCGCCCGCATCTACTACAAGGATGAGAGCGTGAGCCCGCCCGGCAGTCACAAGCCGAATACAGCCGTGGCGCAGGCGTGGTACAACAAGGAGTTCGGCATCAAGCGGCTGACGACAGAGACAGGCGCGGGGCAGTGGGGCAGTGCGCTGTCCTTTGCGTGCGCTCTGCTCGGTCTGGAGTGCAAGGTCTTCATGGTGCGGATCAGCTTCGATCAGAAGCCGTTCCGCAAGTTCATGATGGAGGTGTGGGGCGCGAACTGCGTGGCCAGCCCGAGCACGGAAACGAACGCCGGGCGGAAGATCCTCGAGGAGATTCCCGATACGCCGGGCAGCCTGGGCATCGCAATCAGCGAGGCGATCGAACAGGCGGTGATGGACACGTCAGGCAAGACGCGGTACTCGCTGGGCAGCGTGTTGAACCACGTGTTGCTGCACCAGACGATCATCGGTCAGGAGGCGAAGAAGCAACTGGAGATGGCGGGCGAGAAGCAGCCTGATATCGTGATCGGTTGTGCCGGCGGCGGCAGCAACTTTGCGGGTCTGGCGTTTCCGTTCACGGCCGACAAGATCAACGGCGCCGACATCCAGATCATCCCCGTCGAACCGACAGCCTGTCCGACGCTGACGCGAGCGCCGTTCCACTACGACTTCGGCGATACGGCCTGTACGACGCCTCTGCTGGCGATGCACACGCTGGGACACGCGTTCATTCCGCCGCCCATTCACGCCGGTGGTTTGCGTTATCACGGCATGGCACCGCTGATTTGCCAGGCGGTGGTGGAAGGTCTCTTCGAGCCGCGAGCCTATCACCAGAATATCTGCTATGAAGCGGCTCTGACCTGGGCCAAGACCGAGGGTACGATCTGCGCCCCGGAGACCAGCCACGCCGTGGCGGCGGCGATCGACGAGGCGAACAAGGCTCGTGAAGAGGGCAAGGAAAAGGTCATTCTCTTCAACTACAGTGGCCACGGCCTGATGGACCTGACGGGGTACAATGCGTACTTGACGGGCAAGCTGACCGACTACGAGCTTCCCGAGGAAGATTTGCAGAAGTTCACCAAGGACCTGGAGAACCTGCCGCCGGCCGAGCAGAGAAAGAGCGGGCGGTGGTGAGCGCTTGATCGTTGCCTGCACGCCACGGAGGGTTGAAGCCGGCTTGCAGTGATTTTGAGTGAGAGCGACAAAGGAGAGACTGACATGAGGCAGCTAGTGTGCTTGACAGTCGTCCTGGCCATGGCGGCAACGAGCTTGGCGCAGGACTGGGAAGGGGATGTCTTGCCCGCGGACAGTGACCTCCACGGCACGCTCGGCGTGACCTGGGAGAGTGAATATGTTTGGCGCGGTTTCAAGGTTTTTGGCAGCAAAAGTGCCACGCATGTTCTAGCCGATTTGAATCTCTGGAATACGGGCTTCGGGGTCAGCGCCGTCGGGAATTATCCGAACGGCAGCGGCTACTCGAATTGGGCGCGATGGGACTACTCGGCATACTACCAGAACGGCCTTTTCGTGGGTGAGCCGCACGCGACGAACTTCCGCGTCGGCTGGGTTCTGTATGATTACCCGGACATGGGCAGCGAGTGGGCCGACCTTCAGGAAGGGCACCTTGTTGTGTCCTGGCCCAAGATTCTGCCTGTGAAAGGCCTGTGTCCTACCTATGTAGCCGCGAAGACGTGGGCATCGGCGGGGGATTCCCGTCTCGGTGAGACGGCAGGGGGGTGGTATCACATCTTCATGCTCGACTATGGGTTCACGGTTCAGGGCGTTCTGCCTGACATTCCGGAGCACCTGATCCGGCTGCACGGGGAGATTGTCTACAACGATGGCGCGAATCCCTACGGGCAACGGATGGACCGCGACTGGTCGCATGCCGTTCTTGGCGTTGCGACCGACGTGCCGCTCGGCAGCAACATCACCGTGACACCGGCCATCTACTACCAGTCGAACCTCGAGGGGATGCTCAGGGACCACAATAATGGATCCGAGGAACTGTGGGCCAGCGTGGGGCTGAAGTACTCTTTCTGAGAACGTGCATCTCGATCGAAGCAACGGGCCGGCCGGCAAGGGTCGGCCCTTTTTCTTTGCCTGAGGTCGCTCCGGCCAGGGAACTGAATAGTCAGTATCCGGAAAGCCGCGGTTGACTGGATGCGGTGGTTTTACTATCTTAACGGGTTATGCCTGATCTGCGGGGTGTTTTCGCAGGCGGCTCGATGTAACCGCTGTCGAGAGACTTGGGAATGTTGAAGAGAACGCATACGTGCGGCGAGCTTCGGCTCGCAGAGGCCGGTCAGAGGGTGGTTTTGGCCGGCTGGGTGCAGTCCTATCGAGATCACGGCAACCTTGTCTTTTTCGATTTGCGGGATCGGCGGGGTCTGACGCAGTTGGTTTTCGATCCGGAGATTCAGGCCGAACCGCATCGGGTGGCGCGCGGTGTGCGGTGTGAGTGGGTTGTGGCCGCTTCAGGCACGGTGCGGCCGCGAGGAGAGGGTCTGGAGAATCCCAAGCTGGACACGGGGCAGATCGAGGTCGTCGTGGACGAGATTGAGATCCTCAACATGGCCAAGACGCCTCCGTTTGAGTTGGACAATGCTGATAAGACGAATGAAGAGACTCGGCTGGTGTATCGGTACATCGATCTGCGGCGGGCGGAGATGCAGAACCGGCTTCGGGTTCGGCACCGGGTGACGACACTGGTGCGTCGGTACTTCGACGAGCAGGGTTTCTGGGAGATCGAGACGCCGATGCTGGCCAAGAGCACGCCGGAGGGCGCGCGCGACTTTCTCGTGCCGAGCAGGCTGAACAAGAACTGTTTCTATGCGCTGCCGCAGTCGCCGCAGTTGTTCAAGCAGATCCTGATGGTCAGCGGGGCCGAGCGGTATTTCCAGATCGTCCGGTGTTTTCGCGATGAGGACCCGCGGGCGGACCGTCAGGCGGAGTTCACGCAGATCGATATTGAGATGAGCTTCGTGGATGTTGACGACGTGATTCGCGTCAACGAGAATCTGGTGGCTCAGCTCTGGAAGGACGTTCTGGGTGTGGACGTGAGCTTGCCTGTGCGGCGCATGTCGTACCAGGAGGCGATGGCGGATTATGGGACCGATCGTCCCGACCTGCGTTTTGGACTCAAACTAAAGGACATTTCCGACCTGGCCAAGCAGAGCGATTTCAAGGTCTTCACGTCCTGCATCGAGAACGGCGGGGTGGTCAAGGGCCTTTGCGCGCCGGCAGGCGATACGTACTCGCGCAGCGACATCGAGAAGACGTTGACGGCTCTGGTGGGCGAATACGGCGCCAAGGGGCTGGCGTGGTTCAAGATCAAGATGGAAGACGGCGAGCCGACCTTGATTGGCGGCATCGGCAAGTTCTTCAGCGGGCCGCTGAAGCAACAACTGCTCGAGCGTTTCGACGCGAAGGATGGGGACGTGCTGATGTTCGTGGCGGATCAGGAGTCGGTGGCGAACAAGGCGCTGGCGCCGCTGCGTTGCCGGCTGGCGAAAGACCTGAAGCTCTACGATCCGGACACGTTTGCGTTTGTGTGGGTGGTGGACTTCCCGCTGCTGGAGTGGAACGCCGACGAGAATCGCTACGATTCGCTGCACCATCCGTTCACGGCGCCGGTTCCTGAGGAGATGGAGAAGCTGGAGAGCGACCCGGGGAACATCCGTTCGCAGGCTTACGACATCGTGGTCAACGGCAGCGAGATCGGCGGTGGCAGCATTCGTATCCATCGGCCGGAGACGCAACAGAAGATTTTCGACCTGCTGAACATTTCGCGGGCGCAGGCGGAGGATCGGTTCGGCTTCTTCCTGAAGGCGCTGGATTATGGCGCGCCGCCTCACGGCGGCATCGCCTTCGGTCTGGACCGGCTCGTCATGCTGCTGACCGGGACGGAGAATATTCGGGACGTAATTGCGTTTCCGAAAACGCAGCGTGGCCAGTGTCTGCTGACGGACGCGCCGAGCGAGGTGGACCAGAAGCAGCTCGACGAGTTGAACCTGCGGACGCAGAAGCATTCGCACGCGACCGAGACGCGAGGCGAGAAGGAGTAGTGTCGGGGTCCAGGCGGGACGGTTGCTATTGCGAGACGGCGTTTCATGGGGCTTGCCGGTTCCTGGTCGATGGCGCTTGAAAAGGCCGCCCGGGACGTGTAAGAATAGAGACGGTGACAGTTCTCGGCCGGTGGCCTGAGAAGGGCGGAGGGGCCGGGACACGAAACAGACCCTTGATGACACGGTCATTTGGATCTATGCGTATCAATCTGGGCAAGATTCTGCAACGCGCTCTACGGTTCCTGCATCTGACACCTCTGTCGCTTGCCGAGAAGTGTCGGGTCATGTTCGGGGCCGCGGTGTTGTTCAGTCTGTTCATCGCGCTGCTGATTCCCTACATCTGGATGCGTCAGTTGACGCAGAAGGTGCTGCTGGACACGAACAAGGCGCGCGTTGAATCCACGCTGCTGCGTTCTCATTTCCGTCCGCGCGAATCCGGGGGAATGGCAGCGCCCGAGTTGAACGATCGAGGGACAGCGAAAGATCCGAACGAGCCAGGAGTGGTTTGGGTGCGGCTTCGTCAAGAGGGCGGGCAGAATGACCTGGCCCGTCTGAACGAAGTACAGAGAGGCCTGCTGGAGGAATTGCAGGCCGATGAGGCGCGCGACGACGACATCGCGTTGAGCAAGGTCGATGGTCTGCTGTTCAGTGACTACGTGCGTTTGTTCCGGGCCACTGATAGCTGCGTCAGTTGTCACAATCCCCAGGGCTCGGGGGGGGCCTTTTCGTTGAATGAGATCGTGGGCGTCGCCGCGGTTCAGGTGCATGGCATTGGCGGCGATCTGCGACGCATGGTCTTTCTCAATCGGGTGTGGATCATCATGGCGGGCGTGATCGGGGGCACGGGCGCGATGGTGGCATTCTACTGGATCACGCAGCGGGTGATTCTGCGGCCGATCCGTCAGTTGCGGGCGCTGGCCAACAACGTGGCGGAGGGAAACCTGGACACGCGTAGCGCCATCGCAACGGCCGATGAGTATGAGAAGCTCTCGGCGGCGTTCAACCACATGCTCGATAGTCTTCAGGGGGCGCAGGAGAAGTTGCGGCAGGCCAACCGGCAACTCGACGGCAAGATCGCTGAGCTATCGGAGCGCAACATCGAGCTGTTCAAGGCCAACAAGCTCAAGAGCGAGTTTCTCGCCAACATGTCCCACGAGTTCCGGACCCCTCTCAACGCGATCCTGGGCTTCGCGCAGGTGTTGCGTGAGAAGCCCGGCTTGCTGAGGCGGGACAAGGGGCAGCGCTATGCGGAGAACATCATCACCAGCGGGAACCGTCTGTTGGCCATGATCAATGATCTGCTGGACCTGGCGAAGACGCAGGCCGGCAAGATGGAGCTTCACGTCGAACCGGTGTCGGTGCCTCAATTGCTGGAGTCACTGGAATCTTCCCTCTCGTTGTTGGCGCGGAAAAAGAAGATTCGCATCCGCACGGAGGTGGCGGCGGGCATCCCGATCGTGACGACCGACGGGGGAAAAGTGCAGCAAATCCTGTACAATTTTCTGAGCAACGCCGTGAAGTTCACGCCGCCGCGTGGCTCCATCGATCTTCGTGCCGAGATGGTGGCGGAGAAGACGCTGCGCATGGCGGTCCATGACACGGGCTACGGCATCGCGGAGGAGAACCAGGAGAAGATCTTCGACAAGTTCCGCCAGGTGGATGGGTCGCTGACGCGTGAATCGACAGGCAGTGGGCTCGGGCTGGCGATCAGCAAGGAGCTGGCGCAGATGTTGGCCGGGTCGGTTGGCATGGAGAGCAAGGTTGGTGTGGGCTCGACCTTCTGGCTAGACATACCGACGACGCTTGTGGCCGAGGCGACCGATGCGCCGGAAGGCCAGAGTGTGGCGAGCGGCGAGTAGCTTGCCTCCGGAGGCACGAGGTGGGCGGCAGGTTAACCGAGAGGCTTTTATCGCAGGGAGGACCTTATGCGACGCGTGCTTTGGACGGCACTGGCCGTAGCGATTGTCGTTGCCTGGAGCGGCCTGGCACTGGGCGGGGATTCGGACTCGACGTCATCATCGACCCATCCGTTTTCCGTGCTGGACATGCTGGCGATGGATCGAATCGGGGACCCGCAGGTTTCGCCGGACGGGCAGTGGGTGGCTTTCGTGATTCGGGAGACGGACCTGGAAGCGAACCGGGGGCGGACGGATCTCTGGCTCGTCTCGACGACGGGCGATGACCCGCGCCGGCTGACCTCGCATCCGGCCTCCGATGCGAATCCACGATGGGGGCCGGACAGTCTTAGCCTGTGGTTCGTCTCAACCCGGTCGGGGTCGTCGCAGGTATGGCGCATTCGGATCGATGGCGGCGAGGCCGAGCAGGTGACGGACGAGCCGTTGGATGTAGGCAATCTCGTTGTGTCGCCTGATGGGACGCACCTGGCCTTTACGATGGAGGTCTTTCCCGATTGCGAGACGGTCGAGGCCACCAAGGAACGACTCGACGCGATCGACGAGCGCAAGGCGAGCGGTCGCGTGTACGAACGCATCTTCGTTCGTCATTGGGATGTGTGGAAGGACGGCCGGCGGTCGCATCTGTTCGTTCGCCCGGCCGGTGATGGCGAGGCGGTGGATGTGATGAAGGGTATGGACGCCGACACGCCTTCGAAGCCTTTCGGCGGTCCGGAGGAGATCACGTTCACGCCGGACAGCCAGGGGATCGTCTTCAGCGCCCGGGATGTGGGCCGGGCGGAACCGTGGTCCACGGATTTCGATCTGTACGTCTCCGCGGTGGATGGTTCGGAATCGCCGACGTGCCTGACGGAGGAAAACGAGGCCTGGGATACGTCGCCTGTGTTTTCCCCGGACGGCAAGACGCTGGCCTATCTGGCGATGGCGCGGCCGGGCTACGAATCGGACCGGCTGCGGATCGTTCTGAAGGAGTGGCCTGACGGACCCAAGCGCATTCTCACATCCGAGTGGGATCGCAGTGCGTCGTCGATCTGCTGGTCGGACGACAACAAGAGGATCTACGCCAGCGCCACGAATCTGGGACAGCGGTCGCTGTTCTCCGTTGACGCCAAGAACGGCAAGGTGCGGACACTGGTTGAGACGGGCAGCGTTCACGGCCTGTGCGCCGCGGGCAAGCGGGTCGTCTACAGCTTGAGTCACCTGGCCTCGCCGGCCGAGCTGTATATCGTCGGGTCCAACGGGCGGGGTGTGACACAGCTTACCGACATCAACGGCGAGAAGGTCGCGGCCGCACGCATGGGCGAGTACGAGCAGTTCACGTTCAAAGGGTGGAACGACGAGATCGTGCATGGCTACGCGGTCAAGCCGGTGGATTTCGATCCGGGGAAGACATACCCGGTCGCCTTTCTCATTCACGGGGGACCTCAAGGGTCGTTCGGGAACCTGTTTCACTACCGGTGGAATCCGCAGGCGCACGCCGGGGCGGGATATGCGGCGGTGATGGTCGATTTCCATGGGTCGACCGGGTACGGCCAAGCCTTCTGCGATTCCATTCGCGGGGACTGGGGCGGCAAACCACTGGTGGATCTGCAAAAGGGTCTGGCCGCGGCACTGGAACGCTATCCCTGGATGGACGGCCGGCGCGTGGGGGCGCTGGGCGGTTCCTTCGGTGGCTACATGGTCAACTGGATCGCGGGCAATTGGCCGGACCGGTTTCGCTGCATGGTCAATCATGACGGCAACATCGACGAGCGCATGGCCTACTATGACACCGACGAGCTGTGGTTTCCCGAGTGGGACCACATGGGGACGCCGTGGGACAATCCGGAGGCGTATGAGAAGCACAATCCGGTGAACTACGTCCAGAACTGGAAGACGCCGATGCTGGTGATCCACGGGGCGCACGATTTCCGCGTGGTCGATACGCAGGGGTTGGGGACGTTCAATGCCTTGCAGCGGCGGGGCATCCCGAGCAAACTGCTATACTTCCCAGATGAAAACCACTGGGTGCTCAAGCCTCAGAACTCGATTCAGTGGCACGAGACGGTGATCGGTTGGCTGGACCAGTGGCTTAAATAGGCGTCGCCGAGCCAACCGTATCTGGAGAGGGGGCTTGCGAGGTTGGTGTGCGCCCGGTCAACTCGCTCGGCTAGTGCCTGCTTCGCCATCCAAAGGCCCTTTTCTGGGGTCTCTGGGGCCTTTTTGGCCCCTCGGGGCTATCCAAGCCATTGTTGACGTGCCAGGTGCGCCCGGGTACAATGCCCGTTTGTCTCGTTTATCACGATTACCGAAGAATTTCGGGCCGTAGGGACTTTTTCAGGTCCGATCTGAATACGGGCCAGTCGGGAGGGCCGCTTCTTGGCAGTACAGGAAGGCAAAAGAGCGCAGAGCGTGGGCCGAAGCGTCCGGGAGGGCAGCAACTCCGGGCAGACGCCGCTGCTGCGCAGCATGCCGGAATCGCTGTCGGCCGAAGCGGCGGTGCTGGGCTCGATGATCGTCGATCCGCGCTGCATCGGCGACGTCATCGAGCATTTGGATCGCGATGCCTTCTACCATACGGAGCATCAGCTCATATTCGATGCCGTCCTCGCGCTCTACGAAAAGAACCGGGGCGAGGGCATCGACGGCGTTCTGGTTCGCGATGAACTCGACCGCCACGGGCAGTTGGA
>Ga0272442_10003065_pt1 | contig 23698 bp, 21 predicted proteins | sample SSMForm2O_FD_200262 | JGI IMG/M metagenome (GOLD analysis project Ga0272442, IMG submission 200262) | Marine sediment archaeal communities from Little Sippewissett salt marsh, Falmouth, MA, United States - SSM-Form-2O | ecosystem: Environmental > Aquatic > Marine > Wetlands > Sediment ...
AACAGCCTCGGGATCGAATTTGAAGCTGACTATGCCTGCTGGATGTGCGGAGACAAGGTAGAGCATTACCCCTGGCCCCGATTTATCTACAATCCGCCTCCGGGCAAAAAAGACAACGTAACCTACTGCGGCGAACAGGAAGAGGACGGCCCCTGGGAAGGGTGCGATCCCGAGAGATACAATGTGGACGGCCCGGCTGAACGGCTTCTGAAAAAGGGCGTATCCAAAATACTGATCATTGATATGACTGTTGGAAGCGTTCGTTTTTACAAGACCTTTGATGTCGTTCAGATGACAAAACGCGTTCTTGAAAAATGGAACGCGGACAACAGCACGGACGTCCTTCTCCACTGGATAAATGACCCGGCAAGCTTTATGGAAGCAACATACCCTGAGGATGAAGACTGGACATCAATGCTTGGACCGCCCGAAAATCCCGTTCAAAGGGATATCAGGAAATACCCGAATCCGGTTGCCTTTGATCCGGAACTTGCCATGCTGCACGTGGAAGGCCTGGAAAAGAGTTTTTCCAGATCGGTTTCTGATGCTGATACGGGAGTTCTCATTTTTAACCACGGACTTTTTGACCCCAACCGCCGCTTTTTTGACCCGAAGATAGACGACACCAATGCGCTTAATGATAACATAAAAAAACTCCTGCTTGAGCGCCACCCCGACATGAAGGCAGAAAATATCATCGGCGCTTACGGAGGCATCAAGGAAAAGAACCCGGAAAATGGATTGGTGGAAAGGACCCGTGAGATGCGCGGTGAAGATATTGCCCATGCCTATATGTACAATTCGGAAAATGATCTGCCGGACAATGAATGGGGGTACCGCTACTGGGACGCACTGGAATTTTTGAAGAACCGGGGCGTACAACATATTGTAGTGGGCTTTTCGCAGGTTGTGTCAGATTCCGTTTTGACCCTGGTCGAGATGCCGAACCAGATCGCAAAAGAGATTGGTGTAAAAACATGGACAAAATGGGCGCAAAAGGATTTTGAGAATTATCCGGGCATCGGTCACCCTTTCGCCGCATACTGGGGAAACTGGGTCAATACGGACGGTCTCGGCACAGCATACTCCCTGAAGATGGGCGGAGAAGGCGGGTTACCGTATCCCCCGCCGCGCCAGACACCCCTTGATGAAAAACGCGATGATATGGACCCCTCCCTTGCGTTTGATCTGTGTGATTACGGGCACCTCGGATACGATCCTGAGAAGGGAAAACCGGATCCTGACAGAGCGGTCCAGGATCAGTACACCGGCACCTGGGATTTTTACGTACCGCCGGGAAGAGATATCCGGCTGGCAAAACTGCTTGCGAAGCATGTGCTTAATACAACAAAAGTACTAGTGTAAAGCCTTCAACCTCACTGACTGATAGGAACCCCAGTGTGAAGAATCTGTCCGCCACCTGCCTTGTCCCACTCGCGCTTCTCAGCTCCCTGGTGCTCGCCCTGTTACCCGGCTGTTCGTCGGAACCGGAACCGTCATTTCTCGAAGACAGGGCACATCTCCTTACCCGCACAGAGAAAGAGCACCTTACCGCCTATAACGAAGCGCTTCTTCGTGATCTGGATGTCCATTTCAAACTAATTATCCTGGCGGAAGAAGCGCTGGACATCAACATCCTTGCCGCAGAAATATTCGCAGACCTCGGGAAAAAAACCAGTGGGGCCAGGGGATTGCTCTACCTTGTTGACCCGGTCGGCGGCCAGGTGCGAATCGAGGTTGGCTTCGACCTGGAACCGGTTTTCCCGGATGCCTTTGTGGGTTATCTGGAAAGAAGGCAGATGGCCCCGTTTTTTAGCGCCGGCAAAGTCGGCAACGGTATAGAGGCGACTACAGAATTATTCGTTACCCGAATCCGGAACAGTATAGAGGGTCGGGAATGCGACCCGCAAAAGGAGTTGCCCGACCCCGGTCATTTTTCTGGTGGGGGCGGAGCCCGAATAAAGACAGTTATAGGTGCAACCGCTCCTGTAAAGGTAAAAATTGCAGCCGGGCAACGATATCAGCCCCAGGCAATGCCGGAACAGACACTGGCCCTGTACGGGGCCAGCCTGCAGGCTCATGTCAAGGACCCTGATCTGCCTCTGTTTACTCCGGCGACAAGAAAATTTTTCGCGACCCGGCTCGTCACGGATGGGCAGCAGGACAATGAGCTGCGCTCGTTGAAATCAGCTCCCCAGAGCGAGGTGCTTACCTCGGGCCACTACGCTGTGCTCCGGTACGCTTTCCGGGAACGTCTTTACAGTCCGTATTTTTTTACTAAAGGGGAAAACGGCTGGATGCTCGATTTTGCCACCATGAGCAGGGTATTGCAGATGAATCACAAAAATATGTGGATGATGAAACGCACCGATCATCCGTACATGTTCGCGTTCTCAGATTGGAAATTTGATGCCGGCGGTTTTCCGGTCGGAGAAAAATAAATGCTTCCGGACCGGAGATTTCGTGTCTCATGCGGGCACGACAAACCGAAACGCATCACAGACAAATTTTCAGTTTGATGATGCGATTATGTGCGTATCGCTATGCGCTCGCTTAGTTGTAGCGGGTTTCAACCCGTTGATTGCCGTGGGCATTAAAACCCGACGGGTTAGCACTCGCCCTGCGGACTGGACACCGGTTTTCACCGGTGTGACAGATTGTTACGGGACGATTAATTGTTGAGAGCATTCGGATGACATCGGAACCTGAAAGGCCCGAAGAACAGGGCTCGCGCTGGATAGAGCTGAGGGTCGGCCTTGAGAAAACCTGCGCTGAAGAGGTTGCCGGCTGGATCATGGAGCAGGGCAGCAGCGGCATTGCCGAGGAGCAGGATCCCGACCACCGGGACTGGGTTATCCTCAAGGGCTATTTTGAAAACACCCCATTCGCCCAGAATGCGCTCGAGCGCATCAGGGGCATGCTTGCGGGTGTTCCCGAACTCTACGGCTGTGCGTCCCCATGCCTTCAGGTAAACGGCCTGCCCGATGAAGACTGGAACAAAAAATGGAAATCGTTTTTCCAGCCGATCAGCATCACCGAGCGGCTGGTGATCAAGCCCTCCTGGCGTGACTACCATGCCCGCCCCGGAGAAGTGATCATCGAGCTCGATCCCGGCATGGCCTTCGGCACGGGCACGCACCCCTCGACCCGTATGTGCCTGCGCGTAATCGACGAGGCAGTGCCGCATCTGCGCCACGGTGCGCGCATGCTCGATGTGGGTACCGGTTCCGGCATTCTGGCTATTGCAGCGGCAAAGCTCGGCCTGCGCGGGATCGTGGGCACCGATATCGACCATACTGCTGTTCGGGTTGCCCAGAAAAACGCTGCACTCAACGGCGTGGAGGACAGCATTTCCTTCACTGCTGACGGGCTCAGTCGTATTGAGGGTGCCTTTGACCTCGTTGTCTCCAATATCCTGCCGCATATCCTGATCGATCTTCGTAACGAGCTTTGTGCTCACAGTGCCGAAGGCGGAAGCGTGATCCTGGCGGGCATTCTGGCCGCAAAAGCCGTTCAGGTACAGGAGGCTTTTCAACAGAAATTGACTTTCCACGGCCGGCATGACGAAGAGGAATGGTGCTGCCTCGTGTTCGACAAGCGCTCTGGTGGTTCATGACAATTCATCTTAGGCTTGTTCTAAGGCCTCAATCCTTGAGGCTCACCCCGGAATCCGGGGTTTTTTAATGGACCCCGGATCAGGTTCGGGGTGACATGCCCCGTATCAAGGATACTGTGTCGTAATAGCCAGATGCGTCATTCCGAATCCCGCCTCAGGCGGGTGAGGAATCTCAAACGATTGCTTTTCTTTCATCGATATTTCTCACCCGTTTACAGCGAGTTCGAAATGACAGGAAGAACACATTGCGCCAAGTACGGGGTAACAGTCTTCTTACTATGTGAGGAGTAAAGAACGCCGGGGTGCGCCGCATGTAACCAAAGCGCTTTCATATATCGGTATCGCTATCGGGACCGGTATCGAAATCGTCATTACTCTTTACCAGAGAAAAACGAATCGGGATGGTCGAACCGGACCGGGCAGGCTGATTTTTTGAGCCCGGGTCCGACCCGACCCTGATCCCGATAGCGATACCGAAAAAAGTTCCTGTCAGTGCCTTAAGGCCGGGTATGAACTGGCTGTATAAAGCCCTTGTTCAGCACCCGGGCCGCGCCGCATTATTTTGCGTGATGTTTCAACTTTTAAACTTTTTTTAACAGTTTGCCGGAAGCTTTTCGCTTGTATTTCCGCTTGCACCGGCGTTATACTGTTTTTCCCCTGAGCAGTGCCTACAGACGCAGTTACCGATGGAGGTTTTCCCTACATGGAAGCAGTCAGCCTTGACCGCGCGGAAGCGATCGTCGCCAAGTGGAAGAACAAAAAAGGCAACTTGATCATGATCCTGCATGATATGCAGGATGCCTTTGGATACGTGCCCGAGGATGTGGCCCGCCGTATTTCGCGCCTGCTGGATATCCCGCTGGCGCGTATTTATGAAGTACTCACCTTTTATCATTACTTCAAGCTCACGCAGCCCGGCAAATACAGGATCTCGGTCTGCATGGGAACGGCCTGCTACCTGAAGGGCAGTCCTGAAATTCTCGACGAGATTAAAAGCATCCTGCATGTGGAGGAGGGCGCTACCACGGCTGACGGCCTGTTCCATGTCGAGTGTGTACGCTGCCTGGGCTGCTGCGGGCTGGCCCCGGTCATTGCGGTCAACGACACGATTTACGGCAATCTGCAAAAAGGTGAAGTGGTTGATATCATCTCCCGGTACTCAAAGGAGGCGTAAGCGGCATGGCGACTATGACGGCAAAGGATTTTGACGTTATCAAGGCGAATGTTCAAAACGGCAGCAAAAACTGGATCAAGGTCGGCATGAGCACCTGCGGGATCGCCGCGGGTGCCGGCAAGACCTACCGCGCGCTGGAAGAGGAAATCGCCAGGCAGGGCCAGTCGGTCAGCCTGCTCACCTGCGGCTGCCTGGGCATGTGCTATGCCGAGCCGCTGGTCGAGGTGTGCATCGAGGGGCTGCCCCGGGTCGTGTACTGCAGGGTAAACGAGGACTGCGCCCGGGAGATCGTGCGCGGACACGTGATGGGAAAAAAGCTGCTGCAGGACTACATACTGGCCATGCATTACGAGGAAGCATTTTCATGAGCGAAAAAACCGTACTGTTACAGGACACAACCGCCGGCAGCACGACCGGAACGAACGATTTTTTCGGTGTTTTCAAGGCCGCCCTGCGGGAAAGCGACCTGGCCGACAACGTGCGCCTGGTGCGCGTGGCCGACATGGGCGTCTACAACCAGGGCGTGGTCATGACGATCCTGCCCGAGAACATAACCTATGCAAATGTCGAGCCGCATGACATCAAGCGTATCATCGGGGTGACCCTGAAACACGGCAACCCCGTGAAGGACCTGCTCTATGAGCCGCTTTTTCGCCAGATGCGCCTTGTGCTCAAGAACTGCGGCCGGCTGGATCCGGGCAGCATCGATGACTATATCGCCGCGGACGGGTACCGCGCCCTTTTGATGGCGGTAGAGGAGAAGACGCCCGAGCAGGTGATCGCCGAGCTGAAGGCCAGCGGTCTTCGTGGCCGCGGAGGCGGCGGCTATTCGACCGGGCTGAAATGGCAGTTTACGCGCGAGGCGGCAGGTGAGGAAAAATACGTTATCTGTAATGCCGACGAGGGCGACCCCGGCGCCTACATGGACCGCAGTGTGCTGGAGGGCAACCCCCACGCAGTCATCGAGGGGATGCTGCTGGCCGGTTATGCCATCGGCGCCTCACAGGGGTTTTTCTATATCCGTGCCGAATACCCGCTCGCGATCGAGCGTGTGCAAAAAGCGATCGACCAGGCAGGCGAACGCGGGCTTCTGGGCTCCAATATCCTCGGTTCGGCGTTTTCCATGGACATTGAAATCCGCCTGGGAGCGGGTGCATTCGTGTGCGGCGAGGAAACCGCGCTGATCGCTTCCATTGAAGGCAAGCGGGGAACACCCGTGCCGCGTCCGCCCTATCCTTCGGTCAAGGGGTTGTGGGGCATGCCGACCTGCATCAACAACGTGGAGACGCTTGCCAATGTGCCGCCGATCATTTTGAACGGAGCCCAATGGTTTTCGGGCATCGGCACGCAGACCTCGAAGGGCACGAAAGTCTTCGCCCTGACCGGCAAAGTGCGCAATTCCGGGCTCATTGAAGTGCCCATGGGAACTACCCTGCGCGATATCGTTTTCGAGATCGGCGGGGGCATTGCCTCGGGAAAAGCGTTCAAGGCCGTGCAGACCGGCGGGCCCTCCGGCGGCGTTATTCCGGAGAAGTATCTCGACACTCCCGTTGACTACGACAACCTGCAGAAGCTGGGCTCGATCATGGGATCGGGCGGCATGATCGTCATGGATGAAGACGACTGCATGGTCGACATCGCCAAATTCTACATCAAGTTCTGCGTTGAAGAATCATGCGGCAAATGCGCGCCCTGCCGCATCGGAGGCTACCAGATTTTGCATATTTTGGAAGGTATTACCCAGGGACGCGGAACCCTGCAGGACCTCGATCGCCTGATCCTGATAGCACGCGCCATGAAGATGGGGTCTTTGTGCGGCCTGGGCCAGACCGCCGCGAACCCGGTGATTTCAACACTGACCTATTTTGAGGACGAATATCGCGAGCACATCGTCAGCCGCCGCTGCCCGGCGCGCAAGTGCAAGGCCCTGATCGATTTCAGCATTATCCGCCACAAATGCAAAAAATGCGGCCTGTGTGCACGCGCCTGCCCCGAGAATGCGATTACCGGCGACCGCGAGCACGGCTATACGATTGATACCGATAAATGCATACACTGCGGCATGTGTTTTGATGCGTGCAAATTCAGTGCTGTTGAGAGGACGTAAGCATGATACAGGCCATGATAAATCATAAGCCCGTGAGCGTGCCCGAGGGTACGACAATTCTCGAGGCTGCCCGGCAGGTGCAGGTCAAGATCCCAACCCTGTGCCATCATCCCGACCTGCCGCCCACGGCCGCCTGCGGCATCTGCATCGTGCGACTTGAAGGCTCCCGGCGAATGCTGCGGGCCTGCTGCACGCCGATCGAGGAAGGCATGAAGATCATTACCCATGATCCGGAAATCGTGGAGGTGCGCCGCACCGTGCTGGAGCTGATCCTGTCCAACCATCCCAATGACTGCCTCAAGTGCGGCCGCAACCAGAGCTGCGAGCTGCAGAATCTGGCCGCCGATTTCGGCATCCGCGAGGAGTTTTTCGAAAAATTTATCGGCGGCATCCCCAAGGATGATTCCACCAATGCGTTCGTTATCGAACCGGACAAGTGCATCCATTGCGGTCGCTGCATCGAAATATGCCAGGAGATCCAGGGCGTCTGGGCCCTGTCGTTCCTGGGGCGCGGATTCAACTCGCGCTTTGCGCCCGCTGCCGGCCAGAAAATGGTCGATTCGCCCTGCGTGGTGTGCGGCCAGTGCGCCTCGCACTGCCCGACCGGCGCTATTTTCGAAAAGGACGATACGCTGCAGGTTTGGCAGGAGCTGCAGAACCCCGACACCTTTTGCGTGGTGCAGATCGCCCCGGTCGTGCGCGTTGCCATCGGGGAGGCGTTCGGCATGCCGCCGGGCACCAATGCCACGGGCAAGCTTTACACGGTGCTGCGCCGCCTGGGCTTCAATGCCGTGTTCGACACCTCGTTCGCTGCTGATGTGACCATCAACGAGGAGGCCTCCGAGTTTGTCGAGCGCTTTTTGCACGGCAAGGGGCCCCTGCCGCTCATAACAAGCTGCTGCCCGTCCTGGGTTATCTATCTTGAGAAGCAGGTTCCCGACATGGTTGAGAATTTTTCCTCGTGCAAGTCGCCGCAGCAGATCAGCGGCCTGCTCACCAAGACCTATTATGCCGAAAAGATGAATATCGACCCGTCCAAGATCGTGGTCGTGTCCATAATGCCCTGCACGTCCAAAAAAACAGAATTGACACGGACCGAGGAAATGTTCGCCTCGGGCTACCAGGATGTCGACTATTCGTTGACAACCCGCGAGCTGGCGCGCATGATCAAGCAAACCGGCAAGGATTTTGTCAGCCTGCCTGAGAGCGAACCCGATCACCTGCTGGGAGACTACACGGGAGCCGGCGTTATCTTCGGTACAACCGGCGGTGTAATGGAGGCCGCCCTGCGCAGTGCCTATTCATTTATCACGGGTGAGAAGCTGGGCACGCTCGAATTCGATGATATCCGCGGCCTCAAGGGCGTCAAGGAGCTGAGCATCGAGATCGCCGACCGAACGGTCAATGTGGCCGTGGCGCACGGGCTGGGCAACGTGATGAGCGTATTGAACCGTGTGCGCGACGCGCGGGCCAAGGGTGAACCTTCGCCCTATGACTTTATCGAGGTCATGGCCTGTCCGGGAGGGTGCGCCGGCGGAGGCGGCCAGCCCTACGGCGTAACCGACGAGATACGCGCACAGCGTGCCCAGGGGCTGTATCAGGATGACCGCGATAAAGAGTTCCGCCTTTCCCACGAAAATCCGTATGTGCAAAAACTGTATACAGATTTTCTGGGCACGCCCCTGAGCCATAAGGCCCATGAACTGCTGCATACCCATTATGTGAAACGCATGCCGGGCTGATCCTCTTCCGGGCTTGCGGTGCCGGGAGAACAGGTGCCGTATAAAATAAGGTTTTTCAGCTACTTCCGATTTTCTTGCTTTGTTCTCCGTATATATGTTACAATTGTATGTCTTGCGTCCCTGTATATGGATTGCATTGACAGGTGGTTACAGCCGAATTGGACGAACAGTACATGCGCCTTGCCCTGGACGAGGCCGAAGCGGCCCTGCGCAGCGCAGAGGTGCCTGTAGGGGCCGTGCTCGTGAAGGACGGCTGCGTGCTGGCGCGGGGGCATAACGGACCCATAGGGCAGCGCGACCCCACGGCGCATGCCGAGATCGTGGTTCTGCGCGCGGGCGCCCGGGAGCTGGACAACTACCGGCTGACCGGCACCGTGCTGTACGTCACGATCGAGCCCTGCGTGATGTGCATGGGCGCGCTCATGCATGCACGGGTCGCACGTCTGGTCTATGGGGCGACGGATCCCAGGGCCGGGGCGGCAGGCACGGTTTTTGACCTGGCGCGTGACAATCGTTTTAACCACAGGCTTGAGGTGACCGGCGGTGTGCTGAAATCCGATTGCCGGGGCATCATACAGGAGTTTTTTCAAAACCGGCGAGGACGATGATACGGAGAGATGGCCGAGCTGGCTGAAGGTGCACGACTGGAAATCGTGTGTACGTCAAAAGCGTACCGAGGGTTCGAATCCCTCTCTCTCCGCCACTTTTTCGCGAACGCAACTATTTTTAGAGCATTCGGCTTGCTGCACGCTGTCTGTGTTGAGCCGGATCCCAAACAACAGATGACGTGTGAACCCCGCCAGGTCCGGAAGGAAGCAACGGTAGCAAGGAGTTTGTGTGTTTGGTGCATCCGGCTCTTTTTTGCCCCTATTCCCGCATTGAGCCCTGGATGCCTCCAGTCAGCCGACGGCATCGGATTTTCGCACTGAGAGTAATAAACGGCAGGTACCTTCGCGGCACGCGTACACCTGTGCCCGATAATTATAAAGAGAGGCATTCCTAATGAGTTACCAGGTCCTGGCGCGCAAATGCAGGCCGCAGACATTCGCGGAAGTGATCGGTCAGGAGCATGTCACGCGCACGCTGAACAACGCCATCAGCGCGGGCCGCATCGCGCACGCCTATCTGTTCGCGGGTGAGCGCGGCGTGGGCAAGACATCGATCGCGCGCATTCTGGCCAAGGCACTCAACTGCCGCAGCTCTTCGGGCCCCGTGCCCGAGCCGTGCGGGCAGTGTGATTCCTGCGTGGAGATCACGCAGGGCACCTCCATGGATGTGCATGAAATAGACGGCGCGTCAAATACCGGCGTCGACGACGTGCGGGTGCTGCGCGAGAACGCCCGCTACATGCCGGTGCGCGATCGCTACAAGATATATATCATCGATGAAGTGCACATGCTTTCCAAAAACGCGTTCAACGCGCTTTTGAAAATTCTGGAAGAGCCGCCGGAGCATGTATTGTTCATGTTTGCCACCACGGAACCGCGCGATATTCCGGATACGATATTGTCGCGCTGTATCCGTTTCGATTTCAGACGCATCCCGGCGCCGGCCATTATCAGCCACCTTGAGCGCATTGCATCCGCCGAGGAAGTGCAGATTTCGCGATCCGCGCTGTCATTGATCGCCCGCGAAGCAGGCGGAAGCATGCGCGACGCACAGACATTGCTCGAGCGCGCGATCGCCTATTGCGGCAACCCCGTGCAGGACCAGGACCTGCGCGAGATGCTGGGTCATATCGACCGCGGCCTGCTGTATGCCGTGCTGGACAGTCTGGTCACCGGTGATGCTTCGGCATGCATTGCGGCGCTTGCAGCCGGCTGCGACCATGGTGTTGACCCGGAGCAGTATTATTTCAGCCTGCTGGATATGCTGCGCGATATGTTGCTGCTGCAAAAGGCCGGCAGCGCGGACAAGGTGCTCGACCTTGCAGAAGACGACCGCGCCCGGCTCAAAGAATTATCGGGCCGCATCAGCGCCGAGGAACTGCTGCGCTGTTTTCGGATTTTGTTCAATGCCGAACAGGATGTGGTGCGCTCGAGCTGCCCGCGTATAGCATTGGAGCTGAGCCTGCTGGAGATGATCACCCTGAAGCAGGCCGTACCGCTTGAAGACCTGCTGGAACGGGTGCAGTCCCTGGCGGGCGGCGCCGTGCACGCGGCGCGTCCTGTACGGCCGCAGGCGGCAGGACCACCTGCACCACCGCCCCGGCAGCAGGAAGCAGCCGACGGCGCTTCCGAAACCGCCCCGATGTCGTCCGGAGCGGCAGGGCAGCCGGAGGATTTCATAGCGTTCGTGCGCACGAAGAAATATATGGCCGCCGTTTCTCACCTGCAGCAGGGAGTGCTCGAGCTGGACGGCGAGCGTCTGCGGGTCATGGTTCCGCAGCAATCGTTCCATGCCGACTGGCTGCGTTCCTCGGATGCCCAGACGCGGCTTAACGACATGGCAGCCGAGTTTTTCGGACGTCCGGTGCGTATCGAGGTTGTAGAGACAGTGAAAAAAAAAACCGCTGAGGCCGAGCAGGCCGCGCAGCGCCGTGCAGCCGAGCGCAGCGCTTTGCACAATCCGGTGGTGCAGCGCGTGGTTGAAACGTTTCAGGGAAAGGTTGTTGAGGTTAGAACCGATATATAAACGGCCGCGCGCCGGGGAGATGTTCAGGATATGGATTTGACAACGATGATGAAACAGGCCCGCAGGCTCCAGGAGCAGGTGCAGAGCCTTCAGGAAGAGCTTGCCGGCCGTACGGTCGAGGCTGCGGCCGGCGCAGGCATGGTGCGCGTGACGGCCAACGGTCGACAGGAGATCGTATCGGTGCATATAGCGCCCGAGGTCGCCTCGGGCGAAGACGTTGCCATGCTCGAGGACCTTGTGTGCGCGGCCGTCAATGAAGCCCTGCGCTCGGCGCGGGCCCTCATGCAGGAAGAGATGACGAAAATAACTGGCGGGATCCGTATTCCCGGCATTACTGCCTGAGCGCTCAGAGATGGTACTGCAGGCCCCCATGCAGCAGCTGGTCCAGTGCCTGGCAGGATTGCCCGGCATCGGGGAAAAGACCGCCACCCGGCTGGCGCTGTTTCTCGTGAACTGCCCGGCGGAACAGGCGTTGTCCCTGGCAGATGCCATTAAGCAGGTGCGCGAGCGTATCCGGTTGTGCAGCCTGTGTTACAACTATACCGAGCAGGAACGCTGCTCAATCTGCGCCAGTCAGGCGCGCGACCGCAGTACGGTCTGCGTAGTGGAAACACCCGGCGATGTCATGTCTTTTGAGCGCATCGGCGGTTACGGCGGCTGCTACCATGTGCTGCACGGCAGCATCGCTCCGCTTGACGGGGTCGGCCCTGACCAGCTCAGGATCAGGGAGCTGCTCGATCGCGTGGCCGGCGGCGGAATCGACGAGGTGATCCTGGCGACAAACCCGACCATGAACGGCAATGCGACTGCCGTATACATCGCCGGGAAGCTGCAGGGGAGCGGTGTGCGGGTCACCCGTATCGCCCAGGGAATTCAGCCCGGCGCCGACATTGGCTATGCCGACCAGACAACATTGAAAAACGCGCTGGAATGGCGACGAAGCATCAAATAAAACGACAATAAAGGGTTACGGGGTTATAGAAACGATAACCGAGAAGAAGGAGCAGACCGATGTCAAAGGAAATGATGACAGTTGACGGAAACACTGCCTGTGCCCATGTTTCATACGCACTGAGCGAAGTAGCAGCCATTTATCCCATCACTCCCTCGTCCCCGCTGGGTGAAGTTGTCGATGAATGGGCGGCCAAGGGCCGCAAGAATGTTTTTGACCAGACCCTGATGGTGCGCCAGATGCAGTCGGAGGCAGGCGCGGCCGGAGCGCTGCACGGGGCATTGGTCGGCGGCTCGCTTGCCACGACCTACACTGCATCGCAGGGCCTCCTGCTGATGATCCCAAATATGTATAAAATCTCGGGCAACCTTCTGCCGGGCGTTATGCATGTCACGGCCCGCGCCGTTTCCACGCACGCGCTGTCCATCTTCGGGGACCATCAGGACGTGATGGCCGTGCGCCAGACCGGCTGGGCAATGCTGTGCTCGGCCTCGGTTCAGGAGGCGCAGGACCTGGCCCTGGTGGCGCATTTGGCTTCAATTGATTCTCGCGTGCCGTTTGTGCATTTCTTTGACGGGTTCCGCACTTCGCATGAGCTGCAGAAGATCGAGATGATCGCCTACGGGGACATGGCGAAACTGGTGAATATGGAGGCCGTTAACGCCTTTCGAGCGCGGGCTGCCAGTCCGGAGCGGCCCGAGTTGCGCGGCAGCGCCCAGAATCCCGATATTTATTTTCAGGGCAATGAAGCTCGCAATCCCTTCTACCTGAAGGTGCCCGGCATCGTCGAGCAGTACATGCAGAAAGTCGCGGCATTGACCGGCCGCAGCTACAATTTGTTCGATTACGTCGGCGCGCCTGATGCCGAGCGCGTCATTATCTCGATGGGCTCCTCCTGTGAGACCATCGAAGAAGTCGTCAGCGATCTGACCGGCCGTGGTGAAAAGGTAGGCCTGCTGAAAGTGCGCCTGTTCAGGCCGTTCTCGGCCGAGCATCTCACGGCCGCCCTGCCTGCCGGGGTGAAGGTCGTGACCGTGCTTGATCGTACCAAGGAGCCCGGCGCCCTGAACGATCCGCTGTATCTGGATGTGAGCACGGCCTGCACGGAAAAGGGCCTCTCCCCGCGCCTGCTTGCCGGCCGCTACGGCCTGGGATCCAAGGAGTTCAATCCGGCCATGGCCAAGGCTGTGTTCGACAACATGGCCGCTGCCGAGCCCAAACACCGTTTCACGGTCGGCATCATCGACGATGTGACCAATACCTCGCTTGTTGTTGACGACACCTATACCATTGCGACCGAAGGCACCGTGCAGTGCAAGTTCTGGGGCCTCGGTGCGGACGGCACGGTGGGTGCGAACCGCAGTGCGATCAAGATCATCGGCGACAATACCGACATGTACGCGCAGGCCTATTTCGCCTATGACTCGAAAAAGTCGGGCGGCGTGACCATGTCGCACCTGCGCTTCGGAAAGAAGCCGATCAAGTCGACCTACCTGATCGATGCGGCCGACTACATCGCCTGCCATAACCCGAGCTATGTGGACATGTATGACGTGCTCGAGGGTATCAAGGCGGGCGGCACGTTCGTACTGAATACGCACTGGAGCCTGGAGGAGATGGAGACCAGGCTGCCGGCGGCCATGCGGCGCACCATTGCCGGGAAAAAACTGCAATTTTATATTATCGACGCCGTGAAAATCGCCCAGGAGATCGGGCTCGGCGGCCGCATCAATATGATCATGCAGACCGCTTTTTTCCAGCTGGCCAACGTGATTCCGGTCGCGGATGCAATCGGCTACCTTAAGGACCAGATCAGCAACATGTTCAGGAAAAAGGGGGACAAGGTCATCGGCATGAACCATGCCGCGGTTGACGGCACGGTCGCCAATCTGCAGAAGGTCGACTATCCGGCCAGCTGGGCAGAAGCGGCTGATGCCGCCGCTGCGCTCGGGGATCAGCCCGAGTATGTTACAAGGATCCTGCGCCCGATGGCCGCCCAGCAGGGCGACAAGCTGCCAGTGAGCGCGTTCGCCCCGGACGGCATTCTGCCGGTTGCCGGCTCGCAGTACGAGAAGCGCGGCGTGGCCATTTTGGTGCCCGAGTGGATCAAGGACAACTGCATCCAGTGCAACCAGTGCGCGTTCGTGTGCCCGCATGCGGCCATCCGGCCCTATCTGCTGACCGACGAGGAAATGAAGAATGCCCCTGCCGGCATTGAAGCCCTGCCGGCGATCGGTAAGGAACTCTCCGGGCTGCAATTCCGCATTCAGGTGAGCACGCTCGACTGCATGGGCTGCGGCTGCTGCGCCGATGTGTGCCCGGCCAAGCAAAAGGCCCTGGTCATGAAGCCGATCGAAACGCAGGTCGATGCCGAGGTCCCGCATCATGAATACCTGGTGACGCTGCCGGTGCGGGGTGACCTGGTGAACCCCGAGAGCGTCAAGGGCAGCCAGTTCCGCCAGCCGCTGCTTGAGTTCTCCGGAGCGTGCGCCGGCTGCGGCGAAACCCCCTACACCAAGCTTTTGACCCAGCTGTTCGGCGACCGCATGGTGATCGGCAACGCCACGGGCTGTTCATCCATCTGGGGCGGCTCCCCTCCGGCGATCCCGTTCTGTGTCAATGCAAAGGGTCAGGGCCCGACCTGGGGCAGTTCCCTGTTCGAGGATGCGGCTGAATTCACCTACGGCATCATGCTCGGTACGCAGAAGCAGCGCCAGGCCCTTGCCGATCTCATGCGCCGGGCGCTTGAAAGCGATATTCCTGCCGATGTGCGCGAGGCCCTGCAGGGCTGGCTTGACAACATGCAGGATGCGGCAGGGTCGCGCACTTGGGGCGACAAGCTCAAAGAACTCCTGCCGCAGCATGTCGGCAATGAGCTGCTGGGCCGCATCAATGCCATGGCCGACCTGTTCACCAAGCGGTCCTACTGGGCCTTCATGGGTGACGGGGCCGCCTACGACATCGGCTTCGGCGGTGTTGACCATGTGCTGGCAAGCGGCGAGGACATCAATATGATCGTCTATGACACCGAGGTGTATTCCAACACCGGCGGGCAATCTTCGAAGGCGACCCCGACCGGCTCGGTGGCCAAGTTTGCGGCTTCGGGCAAGAAGACCACCAAGAAGGACCTGGCTGCAATGATGATGAGCTACGGCTACGTCTACGTTGCCTCGGTGTCCATGGGCGCCTCCAAGCAGCAGCTGCTGAAGGCCGTGCTCGAGGCCGAGCGCTATGACGGCCCCTCGCTGATTATCGCCTATGCGCCCTGCATCAACCACGGCATAAAGAAGGGCATGGGCAGGAGCCAGGAAGAGTCCCGGATTGCGGTTGAAAGCGGCTACTGGCCGCTGTTCCGCTATAATCCTGCGCTGAAGGCCGAGGGCAAGAATCCGTTTTCGCTCGATTCCAAAGAGCCGGACGGCACGCTGCAGCAGTTCCTGTCGGGCGAGGACCGCTATGCCTCTCTTGAGAAGAGCTTCCCCGATGAGTCAAAGCGGCTGCGCAGCCAGATCGAGCAGGAGGTTGCCGAGCGGTTTGAGCGTTTGCAGAAGCTTGCGGGCTAGGAACAGGTAACCTTTTTAAAAGGAGAATGTGAACCCGTTCGTGGTGGGCTTGTCGAGCCACGAACGGGCCTCAGCCGCACATATGGTATCCGTTCAGCCCTTCGACAGGCTCAGGGCGAACGGACGATATTGTACCGCAGGCTGTAGCATTCAGTTTCATGGTACAGGAGCCGGTGTTGCGCGGCATCGGAAACGCCCGGCAGGATATGTTCCGGTGACGCGCACGGCTCATAACTGCTTGACATTGCTTCGATAGTCTTCTATAATATCTAGTTTTTGCAGAGATGCTTTGTTTCTGCATAGAGAAGGTAGGCCTTACAATGACCTGGGATAATGACAATCGCGAAAACCCCTGGAGGAAAAAGGACGCCCCGCCCGATCCTGCGGAGGTGCTGCGCCGATTGAAGACCTTTTTCGGCGGCAGCGGCCTGTCCCTGGCCGTCATTATTTGTGTGGCTGTTGCACTGCTGGGGCTGTACTCCTCGGTGTACCAGATCGAGACGGGCGAAGTGGGTGTTGTGCAGCGCTTCGGACGCTACGTCGACACGGTAGAAAACGGCCTGCATTTCAAGGCCCCGTTCGGGATTGACCGGGTTACCAAAGTGCGTAATGCAGAAGTGGTGACCGATGAGTTCGGGCACAGGACCATCCAGGCCGGGGTGCGGACGCAGTATGCGCCGGATCGGCAGTATCTGATTGAATCTCTCATGCTGACCGGCGATTTAAACTGCGCGCTGGTGCCCTGGGTTGTGCAGTATACCCGCTCGGATCCCTATAAGTATCTGTTCAAGGTACGTAATGTGCGCGAAACGCTGCGCGATCTTTCAGAAGCTATTATGCGGCGGGTTGTCGGCGACCGCAGCATTAACGAGGTGATCACCGAACGCCGCGAAATCGCTGTTGACGCCAAGCGCGAGCTGCAGGAAGCCCTGGATGAAGCCGAAACCGGTATCACCATCGTTAATCTTGAGCTGAAAAAGACCACGGTGCCTGAACCGGTACAGCCTTCGTTCAATGAGGTCAATCAGGCCCTGCAGGAAAAGGAAACAATGATCTACCAGGCCCGTGAGGCGTACAATAAGGTGATCCCGGCCGCGCGCGGCGAGGCCGAGCGCATGGTAAAAGATGCCGAAGGCTATGCCCTTGAGCGGATCAACCGCGCTGAAGGCGATGCCAACCGGTTTACGGCGCTGCTTAAGGAATACGGCAAGGCCAGGGACGTGACCCGCCGGAGGCTGTATCTTGAAGCAATGGGCCAGGTGATACCTAAAATCGGGACCAAGTATGTCCTCGACCCGGATCAGCAGGGGCTTCTGCCGCTGCTGGATCTCGGCAGGAAGGAGGGCAAGTGATATGAAACAGGTCCTTGGAATAGTTTTAGCTGTTATTATTTTTGTCCTGCTGGCCGGCAAGCCCTTTTATACCGTTGACGAGCGCGAACAGGCCCTGATCCTGCAGTTCGGCAAACCCGTGGGGTTGGAAACAGAACCGGGTCTTAAGTTTAAGCTGCCGTTTATCCAGAAGGTGCGCTTTTTCCCCAAGACCCTGCTTGAGTGGGACGGAGAGCCGGGCCAGATTCCCACCAAGGACAAGACCTTTATCTGGATCGATACATTCGCGCGCTGGCGTATCAAGGACCCGCTGACCTTCTACCGGGCGGTGCGTGAGGAACGGGCGGCCCAGGAAAAGCTGGATGCGATTATCGATGCTGCTACCTATGACTTTATCACCTCCAATAACCTGATCGAAGTGGTGCGCACTTCCAACCGCCTGATGAAGGCAGAAAAAGTCATCTCGGTGGGGTTGCCCGAAAAGGCCAGCCAGCAGATCGAAATAGCGCTGGGGCGCGAACAGATGACACGCGGCATCCTTGAGCAGATAGCGCCCAAAATGGACCAGTTGGGGATCGAGATCGTTGACTTCCGGATCAAGCGCATCGATTACGTCGAAGAGGTCCGCAAAAAGGTCTATGAGCGCATGATCGCAGAGCGCAAGCAGATCTCCGAGAAGTTCCGCTCCGAAGGTCAGGGTGAAAGCAAGCGCATCGAGGGAGAGCGTCAGAAGGAGCTGCGCCGGATCAAGTCTGAAGCATACCGGACGGCAGAGGAAATCAAAGGCACGGCTGATGCGGAGGCTATCAGGATATATGCCGACGCGTTCAACCGCGATCCGGAGTTTTATTCGTTTATCAATACGCTGGAGATCTATAAGAATTCCTTGAATGAATCCACCAGTGTTATTATGAGTACGGACAGCGAATTTTTTAAATACCTGAAGGATTATAAAAAACAATAAATTCACGATCAGGCATGACCGGCCTTTGATCGGAACGGCATGCTTTTTCAAGAAATATTAGGGAGGAAGAGGCAATGGCACATAAAAAGGCCGGTGGGAGTTCAAAGAACGGACGCGACAGCGCCGGACAGCGGCGGGGAGTGAAGCGCTTCGGCGGCCAGGCAGTCAAGGCCGGCAATATCATCGTCCGTCAGCTGGGCACCCGGATTCATCCCGGGGAAAACGTGGGCATGGGCCGTGATTTTACGCTGTTCGCGAAAATCGACGGTGTTGTCACGTTTGAACGCTACGGCAAAACCCGCAAAAAAGTCAGTATTGTTCCTGTAAGCGCATAGCCGGAACCGGTACCGTGCCGACCCGCGAGATCAGGAAACAGCTTCTCGGGAAAGTTCACCGCGTGGTGATCAAGCTGGGGAGCTACGTGCTGACGACGCCGTCGGGAAAGCTGGACCGCAAGGTTTTCTCAGATGTCGTTGATTCGCTCGTGCAGGTGCGTGAGCGCGGTATCGACTGTATCCTGGTATCCTCCGGGGCGATCGCTTCGGGGATCGGGCGCTTGGGCCTGAAGACGCGTCCGCGGCTGCTGGAGCAGGAGCAGGCCGCGGCCGCTATCGGGCAGATCCGCCTGATGGGTCTCTATGACAGGCTGTTTACCAGACATACTATACCGGTAGCCCAGGTCCTGCTCACCCATGGCGACATGCGCGACCGCAGACGCTTCCTGCGGGCGCGGCAGACGCTCAACAGTGTTCTTGACTACGGCGCGGTTCCGATCATCAATGAAAACGATACAACCGTTGTTGATGAAATACGGTTCGGCGATAACGATTACCTGTCCTCGCTTGTGACCAATCTGGCGCAGGCTGACCTGCTTGTCATACTGACCGATATCGACGGTTTTTATGATGCTGATCCGCGCACGCAGCCGGACGCCCGGCTGATCGGTCTTCTCGAGACTGTTGACGAAGACGCTGAGAAGCTGGCGCGCGGCCCGGCAAGCAAGATCGGCCGCGGGGGCATGGCCACAAAACTCAAGGCCGCAAAAACCGCCGCCAGCTACGGTATACCGACCATCATCGCCAACGGCAAAAAGCCCGGGACCCTGCGGGCTGTTTTCGATGGTGCGCCGGTGGGAACCCTGATCCTTCCTGAAAAGAACAAGCTGACCGGGAAAAAACACTGGATTGCCTACACGCTCAAGCCGCAGGGCGCCCTCGTGCTTGATGCCGGTGCCCGGGACGCGCTCGAGAAGCGGCTGCGGAGCCTGCTGCCCAGCGGGATCGTGTCGGTCGAGGGCGATTTTGATGCCGGTGAATGCGTGAGCTGCCGTGACGAGTCCGGGCGCGAGTTCGCCCGCGGGCTGACCGCCTACGGCTCCGAGGCGGTCAATAAAATCAAGGGGCTTAAAACCGCGCAGATCAGCGCGGTGCTCGGACGTTCTGTCAACCGCGAAGTGATTCATCGCGATGACCTGGTTGTTTTTTCAGCGTTGAAATAAAATCGTGGAAACGGAAACATCTGCCCATCAAAGAATCGGTCTGTTCGGCGGAACTTTCAATCCCGTCCATATCGGACACCTGCGCTGCGCGGAGGAAATACGCGAGAAGTTTGCCCTGAGCCGCATCGTGTTCGTGCCCGCGTTTATGCCGCCGCATAAAAAAGAGCCGACGGCTCCGGCGCATCACCGCTGCGAGATGGTGCGGCTCGCGATCGAGGGCAACCCCTGCTTTGGGCTGTCGGATATCGAGATCCGGCGCCGGGGCAATTCATACTCACATGATACCATCGAACATTTTCGCAGCCGGGAATTTCCGGGTGCCGAGATTTTTTTCATCATCGGCAGCGACGCATTCCGCGAGGTGCATACCTGGCGCAGGTATCCCGAATTTTTTGAGCATTGCGGCTTTATCGTGATGAGCCGCGCGGGCTCCAGTCCGGTTTCCCCGTTCGCCTTGTCCGGCATTGCCGCCGAAATGTTCATGCGGCTGGATGAAAACACCTATGAGCACTCTTCGGGCACGCGGATATGTTGTGCTGCGGTCAGCGCTCTTGATATATCATCAACCGATATACGTGAACGGATCTCAGGGGGGCGGACGATTTCCTATCTTGTCACGCAGCCTGTTGAGCGCTATATTCTTGAGAACCGCTTGTACCGTCAACCAGAATAAAGGAGGATCTGTTTGAATTCCCGCGAAAAGTCTGAAACGTGCGCCCGGCTGGCCCTGGAGCACAAGGCCCAAGATCCGGTTATCCTTGAACTCATCGGCACGACCGCACTGGCCGACTATTTTTTGGTCTGCAGCGGAACTTCAGAGCGGCATACGCAGGCCATGGCGGATCATATCGAGCACAGCTTGAAACAGCGCGGAATCCTGCCGCGCGGCGTTGAGGGCCGCACCAGTGGACGATGGATCCTGATGGATTACGGAGACGTAATCGTTCATATTTTTCAGGAGGCCGAACGGGCTTTTTATGATCTTGAAGCGTTGTGGTCTGATTGCCCCCGCATGCAGGTCAACGACGCGCCCTAGCAGGCTTCGGGGCTCGGCGTTCTATGCCGCTCAGCTGCGGGACCGCGCAGTGCGGATGGCTTCGCAGGTTCTTGACGTGCTGCTGCCGCCCAGCTGCATGTTGTGCGGCGGCGCAGTCTCTGAATACGCTGCCGGGCTGTGCGCGCACTGCCGTGAGCGCCTTGAGCCGGTAGACGGTCCGGTGTGCAGCCGCTGCGGGGCTGTTTTTTCCTCCCCCTGCGGGGGGGATCACCTGTGCGGCACATGTATCGTTCGGCCGCCGCAGTATGACCGCGCGCGTTCAGCGGGCGTATATGCCGGGGAACTGCGCCGGGCCATACATGAGTTTAAATTCAACCGCAGGAGCATGCTCGCCGGACCTCTTGCGGAGTTTACCTCGCGTGTGTGCAGATCGATCAAAGCGCGGTGCGGGTATGCGGCGCTTGTGCCGGTCCCCCTGCATCCGCAGCGCCTGCGCGACCGGGGCTACAATCAGTCGCTGCTGCTGGCGCTGCATCTGGGCCGGTTGTGGGATATCGCGGTTGAGCGTGATTACCTGCGCAGAGACGCCTGGAGCGTCCCCCAGGCCAGCCTGAACCGCGCTCAGCGGCCCCGGGCCGTGCGGGGGGCATTTTCCTGCCGCGACCGCAGGTATGCCGGCAGAAGGCTGCTGCTTATTGATGATGTTTTTACCAGCGGGTCAACTGTTGATGAATGCGCCCGCACACTTAAACGCTACGGTGCCGCCGCGGTCGATGTGGTGACGGTAGCGCGAACGCTGAAGGATCATCCGGAATGCCAGTAATCGAGCGTCTGACAACAACGGTTGAACAGGAGATGGCAGCAGTCGAAAAGCTGCTTCTCAGCGCGGTTGCCAGCGAGGTTGATGTGCTGCAGTCGATCTGCACGCATATTCTGGCCAGCGGCGGCAAACGCCTTCGACCGCTGCTGCTGCTGCTTTCCGCGCGTGTATTCGATTATGAGGGCAGAGACCAGATTCCGCTTGCCTGTGCCCTGGAGTATCTGCATACCGCCACATTGCTGCATGATGATGTGATCGATCATGCCGATATCCGGCGCGGAACGTCGGCGGCGCATGTTTTGTGGGGTAATCAGGCGACAATCCTGGCAGGGGACTACCTGTTTGCCAAGGCGCTGTCGCTGGCCGGCACGGTCCGGGACGAACGGGTTGTTCCGGTGCTTGCCGACATCTCAACGAGCCTGTCCGAAGCGGAGCTGTTTCAGATCGCACGCTGCGGCGACCTGGACCTTTCCGAGCAGGATTATTTTCATATTATTCGAAATAAAACAGCGAGTCTGCTCGGGGGTGCCGCCGTACTTGGCGGAATGGTCAGCGGTGCCTCCCGTGAGGAGCTTGATGCGCTGCACACCTACGGCACCAGCCTGGGGATGGCCTTCCAGATAGTGGATGATGTGCTGGATTACCGTTCGAACCAGCAGGAGTTCGGTAAAACCATCGGAAAGGATATTTGTGAAGGGAGCCTCACGCTGCCGGTTATTTTTGCGCTCAAGAACTGTGCGTCAGAGGAACGCGAACGTTTGTGCGCACTGTTGCAGGACAGTGACCTTCGCTCCCGGTATCTTGACGATATTCTCGCAATCGTCGACCGCTCAGGCGGCACGCAGCATGCTCTGTCCGCGGCCGAGAGATTCGCGGGTGAGGCGCTCGAACGCCTTGATGTTTTTTCAGGACGGGAGTACGTCTGGCTCCTGACCGAACTGGCACGGTATGTCGTGCGCCGCCGTTCGTAGGTGCAGTACACGCGCGTTATTCGATCGTTACCTCGCGCTCGATTGAAAAGGGCAGGTAGTACGTGTAATTGCCCGGAAACTCGAGCGGCGTTTCCCAGTAGACGCTCAGGCTCAGGAACTTATCTCGCTGTTGGATGTAAATATCCTCTTCGTAGAGCTCTATTCCGTTTTCTTCCGCCTTTTGGAGAATTTCAATACGCACGTTTGCGGGCTCGGGAACACCGTGGGTAGCCCAGTACATGACGCTTTGATTGACGTCTTCGCGGAAGTTTCCCGCATCCCATGCCGCATAGCCCCATTTAAATCCGATATAGATTCCGGCCACAATAATAAGAATAATCACGATTAAGCCGAATTTTGATTCACCACGATTTTTCTTCAGCATATACACGCCTCCTTGTCGGCAGTAATGTGTGCGCTGCACTCCTGGAACGAAGCCGCAGATGCTCACGCGGCCGCCCCTGTCGTGCGCACGCTCTTAAAACATCCTCCGGCTGTCAAGCAGGAACGTTACCGGTCCGTCATTGATCAGTGAAACATCCATCATTTCCTGAAACGAACCGGTCTGTACGTTCAGCTTTTCAGCGCTCAGCATGGCAACAAAGCGGTTGTACCAGCTGCGTGCCAGTTCGGGCGGAGCCGCCTTGGAAAAAGACGGTCGCCTTCCACGGCGGCAGTCGCCGTAGAGCGTGAACTGGGACACGACCAGCAGGCTGCCGGCAATGTCGCGCAGGCCCAGATTCATCTTGCCGTGGCAATCCTCGAATGCGCGCAGGGTGAGGATCTTCGAAGCCAGGTAGCTCATGTCCTGTTCAGTATCATCGGCGGCAATACCCAGAAACACCAGCAGGCCGCGGCCGATTTTACCGGTTATATGACCCTGCACACTGACCGAGGCCTGCTGTACTCGCTGCACGACCGCCCGCATTGTAGTGTTCCCGATATGTCCCCATGAGCTCGGTTGACATGGGCTTTGTTTAAAGATATAAGGGTATCCACAGGTATTAAGGCAAATTTTTTTGATTATGTAAAGTAGACAAATCGGTGTGCCGTTTGCCCGGTGCACCGGCCCTGCAGGAGCATAGCATGAACGAGACATTATCATGCGCGGTAGTGGGCGCAGCCGGGCGCATGGGGCAGCATGTATGCCGCCTGTTGAGCCGGGCCCCGGACTTTACTGTCGCCGGCGGCACGGAACCTCCGGGCAGCCGCCATATCGGCTGCAGCGTGGCCGAAGCAGTCGGCCTGCCCGGGGAGCAGGGGCCTGTTGTGGAACGTCTCGAGGATGTGCAGGCTCCACTGGATGTAATTATTGATTTCACATTTCCC
>Ga0272442_10003068_pt1 | contig 23694 bp, 15 predicted proteins | sample SSMForm2O_FD_200262 | JGI IMG/M metagenome (GOLD analysis project Ga0272442, IMG submission 200262) | Marine sediment archaeal communities from Little Sippewissett salt marsh, Falmouth, MA, United States - SSM-Form-2O | ecosystem: Environmental > Aquatic > Marine > Wetlands > Sediment ...
CAAGGCGGGATGGAAACAGGGCGAATTCGCTTGTGGGAGTTTTGGCTATGAGGATGACGTGGAAGGCGGCGTTTGGGCCGCTGATGATCGTGGTGCTGGCTGCCTCGGCGGGGTCGGAGCCGCCGGTGATTCCGGTGGGTCTGGACGCCTATCGCATGTGGGACCGTCTGGCGTATCAGCGGATCGGCGTCCGTGCGTACATGCGCAGCACCTACGACCGACAGGGGAACAACCGCAGCGCCGATGCCAGCGGATTTCTCTATCAGGAATCGGACACGTTCAACGTCGCGCTCGACACGGCCGGGCCGGGCGTGCTGTACTTCAAACGGACCAACCACTGGCACGGCAGCCCGTGGCATTACGAAATCGACGGCAACGATTTCATCGTCCGCGAGACCGGGACCGCCGATCCGGTCCACGCCAAGAAGCGGTTCTCCGAGACCACGTTCCTCCCCGCCGAGCTGTTCCCGAATCCGCTGACGTGGACGTGGTCGATCACGAAAGGAGCGGACCTGATGTGGGTGCCGCTGGGGTTTGAGGACCGCCTGCGCATCGCGTACAGCCGGACGTTCTACGGCACGGGCTACTACATCTACCATCTCTTGACGCCCGGCATGGAGAACCTTTCGCAGCCGCTGGCGTCCTGGGACAGGACGCCGCCCGATGAGGATGTACTGGAACTCGTCGGCAAGGCGGGCTCCGACATCGCGCCCACGGGCGAGGGCGTCAAGACGATCGGGGGTACGCTGAGTCTGAGACCGCGCGAATGGACGACGCTGGCCGAGTTGACCGACGCGCCTGCGGCGGTTCGCGCACTGAAGTTCGTCGTTCCGCGCGACCAGGCGTATGATTTCGGCAAGTGCCGCCTGCGCATCACCTGGGACCAGCGCTGGCATGCTTCGATTGACGCGCCTATCGATCTATTCTTCGGCGCCGGGCACCTGCACAACAGCACAAACCGCGAGTACCTCGTCAAAGGGTTTCCTCTCGTTGTGCGCTACGACGAGTCGAATGTCTGTCTCTCGTGCTATTGGCCGATGCCGTTCTTTCGCCATGCCAAGATCGAGATTCAGGAGCGAACGGGCCAGGCCTTCGACGGTATCGGCTGGGAGGTCCGCACCGTGCCCTTCACGGACCCGCCCAACCACGTCGGTTACTTCCACGCCACCCATACCGACCACCCCGAGCCGCAGCTTGGCCGGGACGTTGTCTTCCTGGACACGTCCCGCGTCGAGGGCGGCGGGATGTGGAGCGGCAGCTTCGTGGGCATGAGCTGGATCTTCACACGCAGAGGGTTCCTGCCCACGCTCGAGGGCGATCCCCGGTTCTTCTTTGACGGCAGCAGGACACCCCAGGCGTGGGGCACCGGCACCGAGGAGTGGGGCGGGGGCGGCGACTACTGGGGCGGACGCAACATGACTTTGCCCTTTGCCGGCCATCCGGTCGGGACCAGCAAGAAGGCGGCCAAGAAGGACCTGGACCTGGTGAATTCGGCGTATCGCTTCCTGATCGCCGACATCTTCCCTTTCGGCCGGCGGGCCGTCATTGGGCTCGAACACGGCGGAACGAACGAGTCGACCGAGCACTATTCCGGTGTCGCCTACTGGTACGGCATGGATAGCCCGAGTTTGGTGCTCACCGACCATTTTCACACCTGCGGTGAGGAGGTCGAGACGCGCGAGCATGAATACGATTCACCCACGGCGGGCGAGCCGTACGTGCTGACGTCCCGCTACGAATGGGGGCCCGACCATCGAGGCGCGCGCATGCATTTCCCGGCCGAAGAGGATCGCGTGCGGATCATGAAAGGAACGTCGCGGTTCAAGATGCGTCTGGACCCGAACAACCTCGGTGCGCTGCTGCGCCGTAAGTTCGACTATCAGTATCCGAACCAGTGCGCGAAGGTGTGGGTGCGACCGGAGGCGCCCGAGGCTACGTGGCAGTACGTCGGTCTGTGGTACACCGCCGGCAGCAACACGTACGTGTATAGCTACCCCCGGTCCGAAGGCGAGCTCGGCAAGACGCAACACCAGGTGATTGCCGGCAACCGCCGCTGGCGCGAAGAGGAATTCCTGATTCCGCGCCGTTTGACGCAGGGCGCCAGGCGGCTGGAAATCAAGATCGAGCACGTGCCCGACACGAGGGAACTGTTCCCGGGGCGTCCATTTCCCGTGGAGTCGGCCTGGAGCGAGTCGCAGTACTGGGTATACTGCTATAGAATGCCGACTGTGACGCTGCGCTGACCCGAGCGAGAGGCGGCCGGCTATCGCAGGACAGACGAATCAAAGGAGACGATTCGATGAGGCTGGCGTATTGCATGTCACTGATTGTGGTCCTGGGGTTGCTGGCCGCAACGGGGCCGGCGTTGGGCGCCGAGAAGGGTGAGTTCGATGTTCGTGATTACGGTGCGGTCGGCGACGCCGAGACGCTCGATACGGCGGCGATCAACCAGGCGGTCAACGCCTGTGCGGCCGCCGGCGGGGGACAGGTGCTGCTCTCGCCCGGCCGATACCTTTCCGGAACGGTGCACCTCAAGAGTCATGTCACGCTGTTTCTCAAGGCCGGCGCCGTCCTGATCGGGACCGAAGACCTCCGTCAGTATCAACAACCCCGGGTGCCGAGCTACATGCCGGAAGCGAAGTGGGGCAAGTGGCACCGGGGCTTGATCCTGGGACACGGCCTGGAGGATATCGCGATTGCCGGCCGGGGCATCATTAATGGCAACAAAGTCTTCGATCCCACCGGCGAAGAGCGAATGCGCGGGCCGCATACGTTCGTCTTCGTTGGTTGTCGCAACGTTACCGTGCGGGACGTCTCGTTCGTGGACTCAGCCAACTACGCCATCTTCTTCCAGGTCAGCGACCACGTGGAGATCCGCAACGTCAAGTTCACCGGCGGCTGGGACGGGGTGCATTTTCGCGGCGCGCCGCAGCGCCCCTGCCGGGACGTGCGCATCGCAGACTGTCGTTTCTATACGGGAGACGACTCCATCGCCGGTCGCTACTGGGACGACGTGCTGATCCGCGACTGCATCGTAAACTCCTCGTGCAACGGCATCCGGCTCATCGGTCCGGCCACGCATTTGACCATCCGCGATTGCCTGTTCTACGGCCCGGGCGTGTACCCGCATCGCACCTCGGACCGTCGCAACATGTTGGCCGGCATCAACCTCCAGCCCGGCGCCTGGGACGCGACGAAAGGCGCGCTCGATGCGGTGCTGATCTCGGATGTTACGATGCACAACGTGGCGACGCCGTTTCACTTCACGCTCAAGCCGGGCAATACGGCCGCCCGCATCACCGTCGCCGGTGCTGCGGCCACGAGGGTCTACCGTGCGGCGTGCTCGGTGGAAAGCTGGGCCGAGACGCCCTTTGCCGACGTGGTCTTCCGCGACGTCAGTCTCGAATTCGAAGGCGGCGGGACCGTCAAGCAAGAGAGGCCGCAGGTCAAGGCCCCCGGTGTCGATGCCCGGACGTTGCCGGCCTGGGGCTTCTACGCTCGTAACGTTGGGAATCTGCGCTTCGAGAACGTGCGCCTCCGTTGTGCCAGGCAGGACCAGCGGCCGGTGATGATCTGCGACGGGGTCAGGCAGATTGTTTTCGATGACTTCGCGTTCCCGCGCCCGCCCGAGGCTCGCGAGCTGTTTCTGTTGCGGGACGTGGACCGCGTCCGGTCCGAAGGCCATGGGATCGAGCTGCTGGAGCCGCGTTGCACGGTGCTGCGAGTGGAATCTCAGGACGAGGCCGACCGATTTGTCGTGGGCAAGCCGTTTTCGGCGGTCGTGACGGTTGCGAACGGCGAGCGACGGGGTCTGGGAGAGGTCACGCTCTCTGTCGGTGGGCGTGAGCTTACCCATTGGGTGTGGCTGCGGCCGAATGAAGAGAAGGGCGTTGTCTTTGCCGATCTCACCGTCGGCATTCCCGGGCCCTGCGCGATCCGCGCTCTCCACTTCCAGCAACAATTGCGCTTCTTCAAGCAGTAGGGTCGGGCAAGTCTGGATTGAAGATTTGGGATTTGGGATTGCGGATTAGAGCGCGTTTGATTCTGCTGATGCGAATCCCCAATCCGCAATCGTCGATGGCGTCGGCCGGCTTGCAATTCACCACGACTGGGAGTATAGTTGTCGCGCGTGTGTCGGGTTGGTCCTGAAGATGACTTTGAGGAGAAAGACCATGAATCGTCGTGCGTTTCTTCGAACCACCGCCGCCGGGGCCGTCGCTTCGGCTCTGGGCAGCGTTGTCCCTGCTTTTGCCGAGCCCAAGCCGCGACGCGTCGGATTGATCGGGACCGGCTGGTATGGCAAGGGCGCGCTGTTGCGCCTGCTGCAAGTCGAGCCGGCCGAGGTGGTGGCCCTGTGTGACGTGGACAGCCGGATGCTGGCCGAAGCCGCCGAGATCGTGGCCGGCCGGCAGAAATCGGGCAAGACCCCGCGCACCTACGGCGACTTTCGCAAGATGCTCAAGCAGGAGCAACTCGACATCGTACACGTCGCGACGCCCGATCACTGGCACGCGCTGGCGATGATCGCCGCGGTCAAGGCCGGCGCCGATGTCTATGTCGAGAAGCCCATCTGTCACGACGTCGTCGAGGGACAGGCCATGCTGGCGGCGGCCCGCAAGTACAAGCGGGTCGTGCAGGTCAACATGCAGCGGCGCAGCACGCCCCACCTGATCGAGGCGCGCGACCGGATCATCAAGGAAGGCAAGCTCGGCAAGATCGCCTACGCCGAGATTTGCTGCTATTATCACATGCGGGCCCGGGGCAATCCGCCCGACACGACGCCGCCGGAGCACCTCGACTGGGAGATGTGGACGGGGCCCGCTCCCATGCGACCCTACAACCGGATCGCCCATCCGCGCGGCTGGCGGGCGTTCATGGAATACAGCAACGGCATCGTGGGGGACATGTGCGTTCACATGCTCGACATGGTTCGCTGGATGCTCGATTTAGGCTGGCCCCGGCGCGTCAGCTCCTCCGGCGGGATCCTCGTCGACAAGGACAGCAAGGCGAACATCACCGACACGCAAACCGCCACGTTCGATTTCGGCGACCTGCCCGTGGTGTGGACCCATCGCACGTGGGGCGAGGCCCCCGATCCGAAGTACCCCTGGGCGGCTTTCATCTACGGCGACAAGGGCACGCTCAAGGCCGACGTGCACAAATACGATTTCATCCCGCGCGGCAAGGGCGAGCCCGCCCATGGCGAGGCGCTCTACGAGTACGACAAATTCCCCGAGGACGAGAGCGAGAAGGCCCTGGAGCGACACGTGGCCTCCGCCATGCGCCGGCACTGGAAGAACTTCCTGGCGGCGATCGACTCGCGCGGCAAGCCCGTGTCGGACATCGAGCAGGGCTACATCACCGCCACTGCCTGCATCCTGGCCAATATCTCCTGCGAGCTCGGACGCAGCCTGACCTGGGACCCCGACGCCGGCCGCGTCGTCGGCGACGAGGAGGCCAACCGCCGGCTGCGCGGCCCCTACCGCAGCCCCTGGGTCCATCCCGATCCCAAGACCGTGTGAGCGCAGGGGCATGGGACCTTCGCATAGGTCTGACGGCTGCCGGGCAACTCGTCTTTGGCCGCGCCGTATGATGCGAATTCTGGTTGATTCTTGCGCACCATGTCATTCCTTCGGCTACGCTCGGAGCTTGCCCTGAGCCTGCCGAATGGGACAGGTTCTGAACGTAGCGCAGTGACGCGAAGGATCTGGGCTGCGACCTTGAGATTGACTTCGTTCGCAACCGAGATCCTTCTGCTGCGGCTCAGGATGACAAACGCTCGAACGCGCGAGGACTTTTCCTAATCCGTACAATCCACCGGAGCCGCCGCGAGGTACGGCTGATTTTGTGGCGGGTGCCTCAGATTCTTCTTGCGACCGGCGCAAATGCGCGTATAATTACGTAAGTAAAAATACTTATTTTTGCGTTTCCTGATGGCGTTGCGAGCCTGGAATCGACGACAGGAGGGCCCCAGCGATATCTCGAAGCTCCCGTAGGTTACATCACGGTACGCGGGGCCTATGCGGTTGGAGAGCATAGGCCCCGCGCCTTCGTTTGGAAGCAACAAGGTTGCATCTCGGCCCGCCCGCCTGGGACCAAGACCAGCTTTACGCCGAGGGGGACAGCCGACTCGTTGACCGTCGGTCTCGTGGCGGTGAAGGGAGAAAATGCTGGATCAGTCCACGATTCCACGCCCGGGCGCCTTGCTTACAGGCAATCCGGGCATGGCTCTGGTCGGCTGGATGCGCCGGCGTCGGGCTTTGTAGGTGCAAGTGATGTAATCGATACTACCGTTACCATTGGTTCTTCGCAAAGGGCTGCGGGGGTGGGTCGCGCAGCCCTTTGCTTTTGCGCCGGGCCGGACAATCGATGTTGGCAATATTGAGGATTGAGGGTATTATACGGCTGAAATCAGGGAAAACTGGGTAAAAAAACTTTAAAATGCGTATTTATACGTATAGACACGTCGCGACGTTTTGCTATAATAGCAATTGGAGTATGGGGGTACTTTGAGTGTTAGGGGGGGAGAGTGACGTCATTTTGGCCTTCCCTAGAAGGTCTGTCACGCGCAAGGCTGCGCCTGGCGACGCCCCTTGGGGCTGGCGCCTACCCGGAAGGAACCACGCTGTTTTGCCCGTAGGGCAACGTTGCTGTGAAAGACAAGCACAGCGCTTGATGGGTCGACGCGATGTTGAAACGGCAAACAGACAACGCCACAAACGAAAGCACGTTTGGGCGGCCTGTCTCTGCGCCGTCACGACAGATGAATGACTTCGAATCGATATGCATGACAGAACAGGCCGCGTCTCGGCTGGCACCGAAACGCGGCGTGTATGCGTGTGACGCCGAAACCTGCGGACGGGCCCCCGTAATACCCGCAGGCCTCGGCGACTGCAAGGAAGGGAGGTGATGCGGGGACAAGACCGGACCAGTAGTGATCGCGTAAAGACAATTTCACATCAAACAAAGTAACAACGGAGGACAGAACGATGAAAAGATTAAGCGTAGCAATCATGATCATGCTGGCAGTAGCCACCGTGGCCCAGGCCGCTACCGAAGCTGAGAAGCAGGCCGCCATTGATGCGGGTCTGGCCTATATGGCGGCGAACCAGCAGGCAGACGGTCGGTGGAATTTTGGTGACGACTACTATGACACAGCGGCAACCGGTGCAGCTCTCCTTGCCTTCTTGGAAGAGGGTCACGTAGAGGGCAGCGACGTCATCATCGGTGCGACCAACTACGGTGATGTCGTGGGAGACGCCTTGAAGTTCGTATTCAGCAAGGCGCAGGTGTATAGCATCTCCAACGAACCTACTGGTGATCCTGACAGCATGGACCCCACGACCAATGGTGTAGGCGTCAAGTTTGTCCTCGGCGGCAACAACAGCCGGGATACCTACGTCACGGGCCTGGTTTCTCCGGCTATCGCCAGTACCGGCACGCCAAACAAGTTAGTCACAACGGGCCCGTTGGCAGGTCGGACCGATGGAAGTGGAGCGGGAGGCGCCTGGACGTACAAGGACGTGGTTCAGAACACAATCGATTATTTTGCCTACGGTCAGGCCGATCCGGGCAACACTGCGCGCGGAGGATGGCGGTACTGGGCCGACTACGCGCAGGCCGATAATTCCACGTCCCAGTGGCCGGCCGTATCAATGCTGTTTGCTTCGCAAATGGGCGTGTCAGCTCCTGCCTTTGTGGAAAGCGAGCTTGACTACTGGGTGCGTTTCATCCAGGAGACAAATGGAGGTTCGGACTACGACCAGAACTCGAACTGGGGCAGCAACATGTCTCGGACCGGCACACTGGCGCTGCAGATGGGTCTGTTGGATTGGGAGACCGACCCGACGGCCAACGCTAAGTTTGGAACTAACCAGGCCGCGTTCAATGCAGCATTGAACTACATCAACTCGCAGTGGCAGACGTACGCCAATAACACGTGGAACGGCAACTTCGCCCATCCCTACGCGATGTGGGCGGTCTACAAAGGCCTGGAGTCCACGATTGGATTAGGCGACACGACTGCTATCACCAATTTGCGCGCGTTCAATCCTGCGACCATGAACCTGGACGCGGGCGATACGTGGAACTGGTGGGAAGACTACTGTGAGTGGATTGTGGATAATCAGGCCGCGAGCGGTGCGTGGGGTGGTTACAGCAACTGGACCGCCTTCCTTGCGACCCCATGGTTCATCAACATTCTCAATGCTACACAGATTCCGGATGATGATCCTATCCCGGCTCCCGGTGCGGTTTTGCTGGGCAGCATCGGCATGGGTCTGGTTGGCTGGATGCGGAGGCGTCGGGCTTTGTAAGCAAGAGCATTGTGATTGTTTCCTTGCAGAGGGCTGCGCGGGCGAGTCGCGCAGCCCTTTGTTTTTGCGCCGGGCGGGAAAATCGACGGCTGGAATATTAAGCAAACTTTACATTTGGCTGCCGTGCGAGGGTGACAGTGCGAAAAATATCAAAAAATACGTACATTTGCGTATAGACAGGTCGCAACATTTCCCCTATACTTATGAGCGGAGTATGGGGGTATCTTGAGTGTTAGGGGGGAGAGTCACGTCGTTTTGACCCTCCGGAGAAGTTCTGTCCCGCGCAAGGCGGCGCCCGGCAGCAGGCAGTCCGGCTTCACGCCGATCTGGAAGGAACCACGCTTTTTCTTGCTCTTGCAGCAGGTAGATAGATGAAGAACTCCGAACGAATATCCGTAGCGACACACGTCACGTCCCGGCTGGCACCGGGGTGTGACATGTACGTACCGGATGCCGAACCCTGCGGACGGGCCCTGGCAACACCCGCAGGCGTCGGCGACTCTAAGGAAGGGAGGTGATGCAGGGACAAGATCGGACCAGTGGTGATCACGTAAGGATATTTTTGAACTGTCAAGCAGGCCAAATGATTGGCCGGAGGAGGTATTAAGATGAATCGAACAAGAGCTTATCTGTTGTCTGGTGTGTTGTGTGTGCTGTTGTGTCTGGCCGGCGCGCAAAGTGCCTTCGCCGACATTGACGTTGATCTCGAACTTGTTCTGCTCGCCGACACTTCCGGCAGTATGAGTGCCAGTGAATTTGCGCTTGTGAGTGACGGCTACGAGGCAGCGTTTCGGGATACGGCCATCATCAATGCGATTGTAAGCAGGGGTGGTGTCGCGGCGACACTAGTCTACTGGTCCGGTGAGAACCAACAGGACCAAGCCGTAGCTTGGACGCACATCAATAGTGAGGCTACTGCAAACGACTTCGCCGATCTGATCGCCGGTGCTACTCGGCTGTACAGTGGATACACGGATATGTCAGGTGCCATGAATCTTGGTGCCAGCCTGTTTGCCAATAACGGCTTCAACGGTTCGCGGCAGATAATCGATGTCAGTGGGGATGGGGCTGACAATCATCCAAGCTTCAACTACGCCACAGAGACCGTGAATGTGGCGGCTGCGAGAGACGCTGCGTTACTTGGCGGTGTCGACACAATCAACGCTCTCCTTATAACCGCTGCTGGGGAATGGGGCGGTTACGACCCTGCCGCTTATGCTAACGACTATATTATTGGTGGAACAGGTGCTTTTGTAAGTCTTGTGGACACCTTCGACGACTTCGGCGTCGCCGTCAAGGACAAGATCGGCGAAGAGATCAATCCTACCATCCCGGCTCCCGGTGCTTTGCTCCTGGGTAGCCTGGGCATGGGTCTGGTTGGCTGGATGCGGAGACGTCAGGCCGTCTAAGTAAGAACATAGAAACTGTTTCATCTCGAAGGGCTGCGCGGCAAAGGGCGCAGCCCTTTGTTTTTGCGCGGGAGGCGGAGAAAGGCTGTGATTCATCTTTGTGCGTAGACTTCCTGGCCGGACGGATAAGAAGAGATGTCATTTCGACTAAGGGCTCTGCCCTGAGCGAAGCCGAAGGGGGCGAAGCCCGCATGGAGAAATCTGGCCACGACCGCGACACGGCTCTCATTCGCAAGCAGATTCCTCCGCTCCGGCCTGCCTTCGGCCGGCCTGCGGTCGGAATGACACTCACGGGCGCCACCTGGGAACTCACCTACAAACGTGAAGTGCACCCGCGGAGGAAGGCTGGGCTCAGAGGATGCGTCGGGCGAGGGGGAGGCGGCGGAGGGCGGCGGCGAGGGCAAAGCAGAGGGGCACTACGATCAGGGCGGCCAGGGCGAATTTGAGCAGGGGGTAGAGGCGGACGTCGCGGACGGCCAGGGTGAACAGGATCACAATGGGGGTGTGGATGAGGTAGACGGTGTAGCTTCCGGCCGCGGCTTCCCTGGCCAGCGGGCCCTGGCGGTTGAGCCGCTCGCGGAACAGTACGGCCAGTCCCACGATCATGGCCACCCCCAGAAGCTGTTCCCACATCGCGTAAGCGAAGGCCTGCCAGTGGAGTCCGCCGAGGAACTTCCCAACGTCGCCTTCCAGCGCTCCGCCCAGGGTGAACAGGAGGGGGAAGACGACGACGATGAGAACGGCGGCGAGGGCAAGCCAGAGTCGGCCGGTCGTCCGGGGCAGGCGTGCCAGCCAGTCGTTTCGGGACGCCATGATACCGAGCGGGAACATGCAGAGGTATTGCAGGAAGAAGGGGAGCTGCAGATTGAGAGGTTGAAGACTCCAGGAGATGGTCAGGCGGATGCGGATCAGGAAGGTGGCGAGTCCTACACAGGCCGCCAGAGTGACCATGGCAAAGTTGCCGGGAGGGTCCCTTCGTTCGGAAGTGGGAGGATCGTTACGCAACAGGCGGTAGCCTGCGTAAACGAAAGAGAATATGAGGAGGGTCTCGACAAACCACAGGGGACCACTGCCGATGTGAAACGAACTGTAGTACCGCCCGAGCATCTCTCCAAAGGAGCCGTCGATGTCGAGGGCGCCTGCCTTGATGAGGGGGTAGACTTGCAGGGGATGGATCACGAACTCGTAGACCAGCAGGGGTACGCCCAGTCTCAGCAGGCGGTCGCGCAGGAACTGCCGCGGGCCTTTGCGGTCGTAGGAGCCGGGTGTGAAGTAGGCGGCCAGGAAAAAGAGAAAGCCCATGAAGTAGGACTGCGTGACGGCGTTGAAGAAGGACAGGGCCGTCATGGTGAGCATGTCGACGGGCCGCTCCTTGTAGAACCAGGACCCCTCGCTGCCATAGGTCACCGACAGGTGCACCAGGATCACCAGCACGATCATTACGGTGCGAAGGTTGTCGATGAAGAGCTGGCGGTTCTTCGCCATGCTTTCCCTGTCGGTGTCATTTCGACCGGAGTCCCGGCGCGCCGGGACTCCCGTCGAAATGACAATTCTGTTCTCAAAGCACAATGGCTGCGATGCGGATCTGACCTCGGTGCGGTCTGTTCTGCCGTCGCGACTTCAGGCCTTGGGCTTCTTGATGGGCCAGGGTCGGACGCCGCAGCGCTTCGCCCAGCGCTCATATAGGGCGCCTAATTCGTTGACCTTCTCGGGATGCTTCCGGGCCAGGTTCTTCAGTTCCGTGCGATCGGCCTCGAGATCGTAAAGCTCCCAGTTGTGGGTGTGGGCGGAGACGAGCTTCCACTTGCCTCGCCGCACCGCGCGGTTGCCCTCGTGTTCCCAGAAGAGGGCATCGTGACCGCTGCGCGTGCCGTTCTTGAAGATGGGCAGCAGGCTCTCGCCCTCCAGCGGCGTCACTTCCTTGCCGCGATGGGCGCGGGGATACTCCGCGCCGGCCGCATCGACGCACGTCGCCATGACGTCGATGATGTGACCGACTTCGTGGGTAATCGCACCGCCCTTCTTTATCACGGCGGGCCAGCAGGCGATAAACGGCGTGGCGATTCCGCCTTCGTGGACCCAGTGTTTGTACCGGCGGAAGGGCGTGTTGCTCGCGTTGGCCCAGGACAGGCCGTAGCTCATGTAGGAATCGACGCCGCCCGGAGGCAGGCCGTTGTTGCGCCGGTCGAAGCCCTTCGGACCGCCCTCGGCGCAGCCTCCGTTGTCGGCCAGGAACATCACGAGCGTATTTTCCTCCTTCCCCAACTCCCTGATTGTGTTGAGGACGCGCCCGATGCCGTAATCCATGCGCTCGATCTGGGCGGCATAAACCGCCATCTTCAGGTCCATCAGCTCCTTGTCCTCTTCGTCGGCCCAGGGCCACGTCGAGGTGTCGCGCGGCGTCAGCTTCCACGTGTCACGAATGAGCCCCATCTCAATCATGCGCCGGCGCCGCTGCTCTCGAAGTTGATCCCAGCCTTTGCGGTACTTGCCTTTGTACTTGGCGATGTCCTCGGGCCAGGCGTGCAGGGGCCAGTGCGGCGAGGTGAACGGCAAGTACAGGAAGAAGGGCTGGTCGCGGCGGCCGTGCTCGTGGAGGAATTCGACCGCATGGTCCGCGAAGGCGTCGGTCATGTAGAAGCCTTCTTTCGGCGGCTCATACGGCTGGTCGTTCAGGGCCATATTGCGCCGGACGCCCTTGGCCTTGGTCTTGGTCGGATCGAAATAGTTGGCCGCACCGCTGAGCAAGCCGAAGTAGCGGTCGAAGCCTCGGTCCGTCGGCCAGTGCGGCCGCTCCTCCCCGACGTGCCACTTGCCCGACATCAGCGTGCGATAGCCCGCCGGCTTCAGCGCTTCGGCAATCGTTACGCAGTGGTCGTTGAGGTAGCCCTGATACGCAGGGTAGCCCTTGTTGCTCACCATGAAACCGACGCCAGCCTGGTGAGCGTACAGACCCGTCAGCAACGACGCCCGCGTCGGGCAGCAGCGGGCCCCGTTGTAGAACTGACTGAACCGCAGGCCGCCTTCGGCCAGCCGGTCCAGGTTTGGCGTGTGCACCTCGCCTCCATAGCAGCCGATGTCGGAATATCCCATGTCGTCGGCCATGATCAGGACGATGTTTGGCTTGTCTCTGTCGCGCGTTTGGGCTTTTGCGGCGGCGCCCCACCTCGGCAAGAGAGACGATACGCCTGTGGCTGCGGTCAATTGAAGAAAACGACGTCGGTTCATGTGATCCTCCGAAAAAAGAGAGAAGATTTTGTTTTTGCGTTGACAGCGCGTTCAGACGGGCAGGTTGCACCGTTGCACCCACGCGTCGTACAGTCCGGCAAGCTCGGCGGCTATTCTCCGATACCTGCCGGTCAGGTTGTTCAGTTCAGTTCGGTCCGCCACCATGTCGTACAGTTCCCAGGGCTTATTGGGACCGGGCGTGACCAGCTTCCACTGCGGCGTGCGCACGGCGCGGGCGCCGCTGTTCTTGTTGATCTGCCAGAAGATCGCCTCGTGGCCCTCGCGCTGCCGGCCTTGGAAGACGGGCAGCAGGCTTCGGCCCTCCATCGGCAGGATGTCACGTCCGTGGTAGGACGACGGATAGCGTGCCCCGGCCACGTCCACGAACGTCGCCATGATGTCGATGATATGGCCCATTTGGTGCGTGATGGCTCCGCCTTGCTTTATGACGTTGGGCCAGCGCGCGATCAGCGGCGTGGAGATGCCGCCCTCGTGGTCCCAGACCTTGTACTTGCGGAAGGGCGTGTTCGAGGCGTTGGCCCAGGGCGGATCGACGGAGCGGTAGGACTCGACCGGGCCCGGCGGGATGTCCGGCGTGTAGTTGGCCTTGCCGGCGCAGCCGCCGTTGTCCGAGAGGAACAGCACGAGCGTGTTGTCCTCGACGCCCATCTGTCTGATCTTGGCGAGGATGCGGCCGATGTTCTGGTCCATGCGATCGATCATCGCGGCGTACACGGCCATGTTCAGGTCCCAGGCGTCCTGGTCCTCGACGTCGTCCCAGCGCGGCACGACGTCGTCGCGGGCGGACATCGCCCAGCGTTTGTCGATGAGCTCCATCTCGACCTGGCGGGCGTAGCGCTGCCGGCGCAGCTCGTCCCAGCCGAGCATGTACTTGCCGCGATATTTGGCGATGTCCTCGGGCCAGGCGTGCAGCGGATAATGCGGAGCGGTGTAGCCTACGTAGAGGAAGAACGGCTTGTCTTCGCCCTGGTACTCGTCCAGGTACTTGACTGCGTAGTCGGTGAAGGCGTCGGTAGTGTAGAAGTCGGGGTCCTTGGGCGCGTACGGCTGATAGACCTGATCGTCGATAGCCCAGCGGCGGGGATAGCCGTAGCTGGTTTTCTTGCGGCCCGGCTCCGGCTCGCCCGGGCGGCGCGGGCCCGGGTTGAAAAAGTTGCAGCACCCGTCGCAGAGCCCGAAGTGCCGGTCGAAGCCGCGCTCGAAGGGCGTCTGCTGTGCATGCCACTTGCCCGTCATCAGCGTGCGATAGCCCGCCTCCTTGAGCACCTCGCCCAGCGTGACGCAGCGCTGCATCACGCGGGGCGAATTGCCGTACACGCCGACCTGCTGCGAATACAAACCGCTCAGCAGCGACGCCCGGGTCGGCACGCAGATCGCATTGTTGTAGAACTGCGTGAACCGCAAGCCCCCGGCAGCAAGCGAGTCGATGTTGGGCGTGTGGACCTCGCCCCCATAGCAGCCGATGTCAGAGAACCCCATGTCATCGGCCATGATGAGCACGATGTTGGGCCGCCCGGCCGTGCGTCCTCCTGTGGCCGACTTCAGTCCGCCGCTCCCCGAGAGCGATAATGACGCCGCACCCAGGCTCACGCCCCTCAAGAATTCGCGACGGCTACAGGCCGATGTATTCATCGTCCACCTTTCCTGACGGATTGCTTACGTACCTTGCTAAACGTGTTCTGCACGCCAGCGCCTTGTCGTCGCGCCTGCGGGCCTATCTCGATCCTGTTCTCGATATAGGCACTTCCCAACCGCTCAGGCCAAGAATCGCCAGGAGTATCTCCAGGTGAGGCTGCCCGAAAAGTCTCCTGTGGTTGCCGAGCATTCGAATCAATCACGAGTATATCTTGAAACTACCTCTTTCAGAGAAAGAAGAATGAGCTCAAGACGCGAGCGATGCTGTCTTGAGCACCTCATCCAACACGTTCTCAAGATCCTGCCTTGCTTTTGTACAACTCCTTGGAGTGCTCAGGTCATAGTGAATGACCCTATCCATCTTGAGGTCTGAAGGCACAAGCTCCATGTCACGGGCCATAAGAATTGCTTTGCCATTGGCCCCATGTCTCAACCCAACTTCGTACAGAACATTCGGGTTCCGCTCACTGATGTCCGCGACAACAACTTTGCTGTGCGCAGCGTAATGGCGTATCTGGTCAATAATCGATCCTGGAGACACGATTTCGTCCGCACGTACACAGCGCAGGCCCCTGCTCTCGACAGCGGGTCTTATGATACAGTCATAGACTTCGCGAGATGTCTCTGCTGTTTTGGTGCCCCTTTTGCCAATAGGCATAACCACAAAGGCCATCTCACGCACGTTTTGCGTTATGGCACTCATCGGTCAGCCTCCTCAGTTGTACATTGCGTTGAACTCCTTCTGTGCGCTGACGACGGCGGCGCGCATCATGTCTTCGGCCTTGGCGGTTTCGCGCGCGGCCAGGGCCGCCATGAGGGCGTTGGTGTCCAGCTCTCTGGCCGCATTCTCGCAGGCCTCCCAGCTCAGGACGCTGCGGACGACGCGGTCGATGCCTTGCTGCGTATCGTCGTAGGCGCGCGTCTGCATGTCGTGACCTTTCCAGCGGGCATACCCGGCCTGCTGGATCAGCCCGGCGATCGCGACGTTCATGCCATTGACGCGGGCACCGTGGTCGATGTCGTATTTGCCCGGGCCGCCTAAGATGATGCCGTCGTTGTAGCCTTGGCTGTTGAGGTGCATGTGGACGCACATGCCGTTATCCAGTTCCTCGACCGTGTCGGCCACGTGATCCAGGCCGATCATCTCGGAGTGCCCGAACTCCTTGTTGACGCCTTTCTTGCTGATGTCGATGCCGAACTCTTTCTCGACCCTGTACCAGAACAGCAGGGCGCTGGCGACGGTCGGGATGAGCATGGCCGGATGGCCCTCGTTGGGCTTGGGCTCGAAGGCGATATAAAGCTCGCCGCCTTTGTCGGCCTCGTACTTGCATAGGCCGGCGACGCTCTCCTTGAGGTTCTGGTACATCTGCTTGATGCCGACGGTGGCGATGTCGTAGCCGAAAGAGCCGTTCCAGATCACGCAGGCCGGGGCCTTCTCCGGATGCCAGGCCCTCTGGAGCGTGGTGTAGGCCAGGTCCACCGTTTTGGTTCCCAGGTCCTCGGCCGCCTTGCGCTCGTTCGGGTCGAGTGATGCGATGCCGCCGTAGCCGAAGTGCGTGTGGGCGCCGGGCGTGATCATCGCGAGATAGAGCTTGTTGTCCACCAACGCGTCCGCCACCGCGGCGGCGTTGGCGTCGTCCACTTCGGCGTCATAGTGCATCTCGATGCCGAGCACGACGTTGTCCGGGATGCGGGGTCGGATCTTCTCGGCTACGAGCTGAATCATCTCAGGGGTACCGAAGCTGCCGCCCCATTCGGGCCGCATATCGCCGGGGACAAAACCGCCCTTACCCGGATTGAACGTCCATCGGCAAATGCTGTGCAATGATGTCTCTGCCATTTGAGTTACTCCTTAGCTCGACCAATATGTGCGATGTTTCGCGCCTCCACGGGCCCATCATCGTCCACATGGTACACGCCGAGGCGGGTCAAGGCAAGCCGCCAGTATGTAACAAATCCCGGCTCCGGCCGGGTATCTGAAATCGAGCCCGGACGGGGTCGGTACAGGGCGCGGAAAGACATCTCGGTGATTGCGCCCGGTACGCGCCCGGGCGCGTCGGCGCGTGACGAACCAGGCCGGAGGCGTTAGAATTGGACGTGTGGTTTTGCTGATACAATGCCCATCAGGCGGCGCGTGTTCAGAATGGCAGGGAACAAGGACGGAGGCGAACGGATGGTTATGAGAGTTGCATTACGCGTTTTTGTGTTCGTGGCGGTGCTGGCGTGCGGGGCGACCCTCGGACAGGGTCGGCTGCTGCTCAAATCCGGGTTCGAAGGCGGGGTCCGGATCACCGACGACATGCAGGACATCGTCGGCGTCGATGCCGATTCGGGTTTCGACTGGGAAGCAACGCCCGCGTGGATCGACTCGTCGCGCTTTGCCTATCTGGTGGGCCGGGACAAGACCCTGGGCGATTATATGGCCTCGTCGATTGAGAAGGCGGTCGGTCCGTACGGAAACGGGACGCACGTCTTGCGCCTGCAGAACAAGGCGGACGATCCCGATCACAAATCCACGAGCCGGAACGAATACAGCTTCTTCGTCAAGGCCGAGCCCAACGACTATCGGCAGGGCTACGTCCGTTACTGGATGAAATTACAGGAGAATCTGGGCGAGCTGTTTCCCGGGGACAGGGCCACGCCCTGGTACATGGTCATGGAGTGGAAGGAGCCCAATTCGGGCGTCGCCAAGTCGCGCCAGGAGTGCCGGGCACGCGGTGAAGGGCCCGGCGGCTCCAACAACTATCGCATCAACGTCCACATCCAGCGACAGGCCAACGCGACGGAGTTTCGCTGGTACCTGACGGGCGAGCACCCGCAGCCCTGCCGCAAGACGGAGTGGAAGTACGTGAATCCCGACGTGGAGGTGCCGCTGGGACGATGGTTCCTGGTTGAGGGCTATATGAAGAAGCACCGGACGGAGGGTCGGGTGTATTTCGCGGCAGATGGAAAGGTGGTTCTCGATACGGATGTCACGCGGCCCAAAGGATTTGTCGGGCGCACGGAACATGCGGACAATCCCTTGCCGCTGCGGTTCTGGTCGCCGATGAAGAACTACCACAGCATGGATTGGAACTACGCCGGGCCGATCAGCCAGTGGTACGACGAGTTCGAGCTCTGGAGCGATTTCCCGCCCGGTCATCCGGCGTTACGCCGCAGCGACGCCACGGAGGAAGTGATTCTTCGGGAGCATTTCGACTATCCGGACGGGCCTTTACCGCAAGGGTGGTGGAGCGAAGGCGACCGCGCGGAAATCCGCAACGGGCGTCTATACGTCAACGCGGACACCGGCCGGCTCCGACAGGCTACGATCTGGCTGAACCGGGCCTTTTCAGGGGATCTGCGTCTCGAGTATGACGTCTGCGTCCTGAACTCGGCCGACACCGCCAACAACGTGAACTTTTTCTTTTTGTATTCCGATCCGTCGGGCGCCCCGCTTATTGAATCGCGCCAAAGCCGCCAGGATGGCCGCTACCCTAACTACCACAGCCTGAGCGGCTACATCTTCACCAACGTCGCCAACGGCAACGGCGTACCGGCCCGGTTCCGCCTGCGCGACTGTCCCGGCTTCAATCTGCTGGCCGAGAGTCATGAGTACGAGAACCGCCGGCGCACGGTCTATCACATCGCCATCGAGAAGCGCAAGAACCGTCTGACCTACGCTGTTGACGGACGCGTGGTCCTGGACGCCGCAGACGACCGGTTCGACCCGGTTCACAACTCCGGCCTGATAGGCTTTCGAACCTGGCACACGGAATTATGGTGGGACAATCTCGTAGTGACACAATTGTGAGTCCCTGGGCGTTGTCGCGTGTTTGATTAGGTTTCATGTGCTTATTCAATGGAGCCAGCTTCCAGGAAGCGGAGCGTTGAGACAGACCCGCAACGGGGCTTGCCCCAGTAAGAGCAAAGGGGCAAGCCAAAGCTTCTTCACCAACCGGGTTGACAGTCAGCGGTTTCGACTATTCTATCTGTTCACTCGCGCTGATGAAACGTGCCCCACAGCCCAGAGACAAGAGTTGACCTCTCTTGAGTTCCTCGTACCGGCCTCTTAATTCCTCGTCATTCGGAGGTGTTTCGCCTCGTTCGGCAAATTGTACTTTGATCGTCTGTATGAATTCCTCAGCCGAGGATGGGATGTGCGACATCTCATTATCCGGCAACGCAGTGGGCCATTTGACCCACACCTGATAGGGCCCCCCTGGCAATCGCATGGCCGGCTCTCCGTTCCGCACGCCATAGATGTCCAGGGTGTGCTTGTGCTTGTTGCTCTGTATTCGAAGTTGCCCATCATAGAGGATTCCGGCGAGTTCGGCCCCTTTATAGGGCACCAGGGAAAACTCGACCTGACCCAGGAGGGGATAATTGATGGACGCGATCGGGCCCCCCGTTACGCCCATTTCGCCGATGTAATTTGTATGGTCGAGTACCACGGGGCTGCCGACGAGATTCCAACTCGTCAGGTCCAGGGCGGATTCGCGCAGACGTACGGCCTTACGGTCGATGACCTGGATGGAGGGCGTCATGTTGATCCAATAGACCCTGCCGTCGGCATTCCGCGCGACCTCCACGGAACGGGCCCGCAGATCGCTCAGGTCCAGATCGATCGTGCGCGGTTTGGTTGTCGTATCATCATCGTACGGAGTGACTTTGACTTGGACCAGAAATTGTCTATCCGTGGTCTGGCAATCAATGGCTGTGCGGAAATGCCGAGTTTCGTCTTTCCAGTACGTACCGAGTGATGAGGAGCCTCCGACATAACCTGAGCCGTGCGATTGATGACTCTTCATGGGATCATTGGGGTCCAGTGATAGGTACTCGCAGTTCAATATGTAGTGTTTGACAATGGGAGGATTCAACAATCGATTCGGATCGTTTGAGCCTGATGCTTCTTGAGCCAGGCAATCATTCTCTGCCCCCCACATCCCGGCCAGAGCGGTCACGAGAACGATTTGACGGTAAATAGAGCTTCGCATGGCTTTCATGGCTACATCTCCTTTGCGTGATGGAATTCGGCGCTGTAAATGGTTCCAAGGCCGGCTATGTAGACCGATTTCTGTTGGTACCGAATCCTGGATGGTTCCTCTTCCCTGCCCCCGGCTGTAAGGGCCGAGGGTGCTTCTCGGGCGATGGGAACAGGTGACTGATGGGGTTTTCTAAGAGCATAGACTTGAAAGATCACTTGCAGGCCGATGACCGCCAAAACAGCCGCCACTATTGGCAGAGGTACGGAGACCCGATGTTGCCACCACGATAAAGGCCACGTCGGACGGCATCTCGCCTGTGCGAGCGCCTGCGTGATCGCCGCACGGTTCGCCGCACGCAGAGATGCAGGACTCTCGATCTGTTTCAAGGGCTCGAAGAACGTGTTGTTGTCTCGATCGTGTGAATCACTCATGATCTTTCTCCGTCAAAGCTTACGCCCGAGAGTCCTGTAGCTTTTTGCGGCAGCGATGAATGGTGACCTTGACTTGGCTCAGCGAAATATCCAGTGCTTCGGCAATGTCCTGCAGCCTGAGTCCCTCCACAAATCGCAACACCATGACCTGTCGATCCGGGTCCCGGAACCGGCTGATCCTTTGTAAGGCCAGTTTCACTTCCTCTTGCAGGATAAGCTGCTCCGGGGCACTCGGCTTATGACAAGGGACCTGATGCAGGGTCTCACTCCGATTTGCAATTGGATCGGTTTTGCGTCGATAGGTTCGACGTAACACGTTACGCGCAATGCCGAAGATAAACCCCGCCAACCGATCGGAATCGCGCAGCTTGCCGGCCTTGAGGGCCAGAACAAACTCGCCAAACACCTCGCCCGACAATTCCACGGCCAGCCCCTCATCACGTACTGAGCAGAAGAGGAAGCGATATACCGGCCGCTCAAAACAGTCCAGCAACCATTCAAATGCGGTCTCATTCCCGGCTTTCATTTGTTCTACACGTTGTCGATTCAATTCGCTCATGGAGCCTACATTGCCAGAGTCGCGTGTCCTACTATGAAGTCAATCATACGAGCAAAAGGTTACAACATTCAGAGATATTCTGACCATTTGCAACTTCCCGGCGGATTCCGGGGAGAACAAAAGCGATCCCTGAGGGGGAGCCGAAAGAATGAAACGCTGGGCAGGTCATAACGAACGCTGGCGGAGCGACGCATGTTTCCAGGTGCGATTGCGGTCATGCACCTGCACGGACGTCCGATTCCTGGAAATCCAGACGCCCTTCGCAATGACCTTCCGCCACCGGATGGACGTGCTTTCGCCTGCGCGGTTTCTTACAATTCCTTGTTCAGTACGGTCTCCCAACTGGCGTACGCTTGGCTGTAAGCGTCGGAGAGGTTGGTGTTGGGTTGGATGGTTTTGACGGGTTCCAGGCCGGTGAAGGCGTCTTGGGGGGCGTTGTAGATACCGGCTCCGATGCCGGCGCCTCGGGCGGCGCCCTGGGAGCCGTCGGCGTTGTACAATTCCACCGTTGCGCCGCTGAGGGTGGCGAAGGCCTCGGCGAAGAGGGGGCTGAGGAACATGTTGGCGTGGCCGGCCTTGACGGTCTTGAGCTGCGTGCCCATGCCGCGCATGATTTGCAGGCCGTAGTTCAGCGCGAAGACGATGCCTTCCTGGGCGGCGCGGAGGAAGTGGGCCTGCTTGTGGATGTTGAAGTTCCAGCCGTGAACGGAGGCGCCGATGTTGCGGTTCTCCAGCGTGCGTTCGGCGCCGTTGCCGTAGGGGAGAATGACGAGGCCGTCGGAGCCGACGGGGACACTGGCAGCCAAGTCGTTCATCTGGGGATAGTCCAATCCTGCCCCGCCGACGAAGTTATGCTTGAGCCAGCTATTGAGTATGCCTGTGCCGTTGAGACACAGCAGGACGCCATAGCGGGGCTGGGCGGCGGCGTGGTTGACGTGGACAAAGACGTTCACGCGGGACTTGGAGTCGTAGTTTTTCTGGTCAGTCACGCCGTAGACGACGCCGGAGGTGCCGGCGGTGACGGCGATCTCGCCCGGTTCCAGCACGCTCAGCGACAAGGCGTTGTTGGGCTGGTCGCCCCCGCGATAGCTGATCTTGGTCCCCGCCGCCAATCCCAGCTCGTCGGCCGCGGCTTTCGTCAGCTCGCCTTGAACGGAAAACGTCGGGACGGTATCCGCGACGAGGTCGGAGGAGATGCCGTAGTTGTCGAGCACGAACTGTGCCAGCTCGTCGCTCTCGAAATCCCACATGATGCCCTCGGACAGACCCGAAGGCGTTGTCTTGATCTCGCCGGTCATCTTCATGGCGATAAAGTCGCCCGGCAGCATGATCCTATCGATCTTCGCATAAACGTCGGGCTCGTTGTCCTTGACCCACTTGAGTTTCGAGGCGGTAAAGTTGCCGGGCAGGTTGAACAGCCGCCTGAGGCACTTGTCGGCGCCGATGTCCTGGGCGGCCTGCTCGCCGACCTGCACGGCCCGGCTGTCGCACCAGATGATCGACGGGCGCAGGACCTGCTGGTTCTTGTCCACCACGACCAGGCCGTGCATCTGGTACGAGATGCCGATGGCTTTCACGTCGCCTGGATCGAACGACGACGCGCTCTTGATCTTCTGGGTGGCGAGCTTGACGTGTTCCCACCATGTGGAAGGGTGCTGCTCGGCCCAGCCGGCTTGGGCGGCGATGATATCCAGTTCCTTATCCGGCGAGGTCGCCGAAGCCAGGACCTTGCCCGTCCCGGCGTCCATGAGCGTCGCCTTGATCGATGAGCTTCCAACGTCGTATCCGAGCAGTAGTGCCATTCTTGTGTCCCTTTGTCAGCGAGTAGGTCTCGTTGCGTAGGGTGTGCCATGCACACCAGCCGCACTGTCATCCTGAACGGAGTGAAGAGCCTGCCCTGAGCGAAGTCGAATGGAATCTGGGCTGCGATTGTGACGTACTCCATTATCGAGAGCCAGATCCTTCGGCTTCGCCTCAGGATGACAGGATTGGCACACCCTACGAATTACTCGTACTCCCATTTGAGGATCCAGGGGTCCTTCGTTCGTTTCTGGAAGGCCTTGAGTTTGGCTTTCATTTCTTCGAGCTTGGTTTTGTATTTCGAATCCTCGGCCAAGTTGACGACTTCGTGCGGATCGTTTTCGAGATCGTACAGCTCGAATTTCGGTCGATGCAAAAAAGCGTCGATGGTGCGTTTGCCGTAGGTTTTGTGACCCCGTTTGAGGTTTCCTTGCCACGTTGCCGATTCCCACAGGTCGCTGGCGAAGGGGTACTCCAGGCCGTGCGCGATGTTCCAGATCAGCTTGAAGCGGCGCTCGCGTACGACGCGCATGGGGTAGTACATCGTGATTTCGTGAAACGTGTGCGAGGCATAGGTGGTGTCCCAGCCGTCGGCGCGCTCGCGCTGGAGCGCCGATTTGAACGAGCGGCCGTGGAACTGGTAATCGCGCGGCGTGGCGCCGGCGAAGTCCAGGATCGTCGGTGTCAGGTCGGCGTAGTTGACTAATGCGTCGCAGGCGATGCCCTTCTGTTTTTGCCAGGGCGTGCGAACGATGCAGGGCAGGTTCATGCCCGGCTCGTAGAGCGTGGTCTTGGCGCCGGGGAAGGCGATGCCGTTGTCGGAGATGTAGATCACGACGGTGTTGTCGTATTTGCCGGCTTTTCCAAGAATCTCCATCAGATGTCCGACGCCCTGATCGACGCGGGAGACGGCCTGGTAATACTGGGCCAGCTCGGCGCGGCATTCCGGGATGTCGGGCAGGAAGTCGGGCACGACGACGTCTTCGGGTTTGTATGTCACTTCTTTGATGCCGGGATAGCCTTGTTTGGTGTTGCCGAAGCGGTCGGGCTGGTGGGGCAGGTCTCGGGCCTTGCCTCCGCCGCGGTGCGGATCGCTGGTGCAAAAGTACAGGAAGAAGGGCTTGTCGTCGTCGGCGTTGATGAAGTCTCGGCAGTTGTCGGCCATCTGCACGGGGCTGCGGCTGTTGCCGCGCAGCGCTACGTCGAAGTGGTAGACCTCTTCCGGCGCGACGTGGTACTTGCCGATTCGCCCCGTTCGGTATCCACCCTGCGAGAGCAGCACGGGCAGGCTTTTGACGCGGTCGAAGCTGATGAAGTGATGGTACGCAT
>Ga0272442_10003069_pt1 | contig 23693 bp, 14 predicted proteins | sample SSMForm2O_FD_200262 | JGI IMG/M metagenome (GOLD analysis project Ga0272442, IMG submission 200262) | Marine sediment archaeal communities from Little Sippewissett salt marsh, Falmouth, MA, United States - SSM-Form-2O | ecosystem: Environmental > Aquatic > Marine > Wetlands > Sediment ...
GCATGCACCTGATGAATCCGAACGAATCCTGGGCGCCGTTTCCGGTTCCGAGCGTGTCGCAGGATGAGGCGTCCTTCAGCGACGACATGTGGCGGGGGCCCACGTGGGCCAACGTGAACCTGCTCATCTACTACGGGCTGATGGCCTACGGCTTTTTCCAGGAGGCCCGGCAGATGGCGCGCGCGACGCTCACGGAGATCACGCGATGCTATCTTCAATACGGTTGTTTCTATGAGTACTACGATTCGATGGCGGCCACGCCGCCGGCGGACCTGCCGCGCAAAGGCGCGCCGGGCGACAAAGGCGGGGTGGGTTTCGGCGTCGTGGCCGACCTGCACTGGACGGCGGCCACCTTCGTCCATCTGGCGCATGAGTTGGACTGAGGCGACGGGGCGCTTCGGCGAGTCCCGGCCACGGATTACGAAGACGAGGATGAGTGAGGAGGACGGGCAATGAGGAAGGCGCAGGACTTCACGATCCACATGGTGGGCCATGCGCACATTGATCCGACGTGGCTGTGGCGGTGGACGGAGGGGTTCGCAGAGGTGCGGGCGACGTTCCGCAGCGCGCTGGACCGGATGAAGGAGACCACGGCCTTCAAATTCACGGCCAGCAGCGCATGTTTCTACGCATGGATCCAAGAGGCGGATCCGAAGATGTTTGAAGAGATCCAGGCCCGAGTCAAGGAGGGGCGTTGGGAGATTGTGGGCGGATGGTGGATCGAGCCGGACTGCAATATCCCGAACGGCGAGTCGTTCGTTCGCCATGGCCTGTACTCGCAGCGGTTCTTCAAGAAGGCCTTCGGCCTCCATGCCAAGGTGGGCTTCAATCCCGACAGCTTCGGGCACGCCGGCACGCTGCCGCAGATCTACAAGAAGCTGGGCATCGACTACTACGCCTACATGCGGCCCAACGCCACCGAGGAAATGGACTATCCGGAGGGCACCACGTTCTGGTGGCGGGCGCCGGATGGCTCCGAGATACTGGCCTGCAATTTGCCCGAAAGCTACGGCTCAGGTGACGACGTGCTCGGGCGCATCAAACGGTTGCCCAACGATCCCCACCTCGATGCCGGCCAGACCCATATCCTCGGCTTCTACGGCGTGGGCAACCACGGCGGCGGACCCACCAAGGCGGTCATCCGTCAGATCCAAGAGGCCCGCAAGGACCCCCACCTCCCCAAGGTAGTGTTTTCCGCCCTGCTCGATTATTTCGAGGGATTCCTCAGGTCCACCAAGAAGACCGCCATCCCCGTGATCGCGACCGACCTCCAGCATCACGCGCGAGGCTGCTATTCCGTCCACAGCGAGATCAAACGCCTCAACAGACAGTGTGAACATGCCCTCATGGCCGCCGAGCGCTACGCCACAGCCGCTTGGCTGCTCGAGGGCCTGCCCTACCCGCAGGAGGACTTCGACAAGACCTGGAAGGACGTGCTATACAACCAGTTCCACGACATCCTGGCCGGCACCAGCCTCGAATCGTCCTACGAGGACTCGAGAGACCAACTCGGCGCGGCCCGCCACCGCGCCGACATCATCAAAAATCGCGCCATCCAGTACATCGCCCGCACCGTCAACACCACCGCCGAAGGCAACACGGTCTTCGCCGTCAATCCGCTGCCATGGCCTGTGACACAAACCGTGACCGTCTCGCCCATCATCGCGCGCGGCCTCGACGAACCGCTGCACTTTGTGGACGAGACCGAGCACGCCGTGCCCAGTCAGGCCATTCGCGGTGAACGCATCGGCCACACCGCATACACCTTCACGGCCGAGTTGCCCGCCATGGGCTACCGCGCCTTCCACGCCCGCGCCCGCGCCCGGCTCATCAGCCACCGCAACATGCTCAAGGGCGCGCGCGACTTTCTCGAAAACGACTGGTGGCGGATCGAGTTCGATCCCTACGGCGGCCACATCTCCCGGCTGTACGACAAGACCAACCGCGTCGAGGCCCTGGCCAAGGGCAACGTCCTGGCCGCCATGGTCGACCAATCCGACACCTGGGGACACGGCTATGACGAGTGGCGCGTCGAGGCCGGGCGTTTCGGCCAAGCCCGCCTCGAACTCGACGAAATCGGCGACGTGCGCGCCACCGTCCGCGTCGTTTCGACCTACGACAAGTCCACGGCAGAGCAGTTCGTGACCCTCCACAGCGACATCGACACCATCGACTGTGTGTTCCGAATCAACTGGCAGCAGCAATACACCATGCTCAAGCTGGCCTACGAAACAACCGTCGAGGACGGCGTGGCGACCTACGACACGGCCTACGGTATGCAAGTGCGCAACACCGACGGTTTCGAGGAGCCCGGACAGAAGTGGTTCGACCTGACCGGCAACGTGGCCGGCAAGCCCTACGGCTTTGCGGTCCTCAACGACTCGAAGTACGGCTTTGACGTGTGCGCCAACGTCATGCGCGTCACCCTGCTTCGTAGTCCGGCCTACGCCCACCACGACCCCCAACGCTATGACGCTTCCGCGCCCTGGCCCATCATGGACCAGGGATGGCATCGCGTACATATCCGGCTCGTGCCTCATGGGGGCACCTGGCAGCAAGCGCGCGTGGCCAAGAAGTCCTGGGAACTCAACGAGCCCGCCTTCACGCACGTCGAGTCGGCCCATAAGGGCCGCCGCAAGTTGAGCGCCTCGCTGATCGGCACCGAGGCCGATAACGTGCTGCTAACGGTCCTCAAGAAGCGAGAAAACAGCAACGACCTGATCGTGCGTGGCTACGAGTGCCACGGCCGGGCCGTCACAACGACGCTTCATTTGCCCTACTGGAAGAAGACCTTCCAAGTGTCCTTCAAACCCTACGAGATCAAGACCGTGCGCATCAGCCCAAAGAAATGGACCCTCCGAGAGGTCAACCTCCTCGAGGAATGAACCGCCATGAATCTCGAACGCATCGAAGAGAAGTGCGTCAACTACCTGGACCAGGTGACCAATCCCATCGTGCCCGTGGCCACGCTGCTCGAACACCTCCGGCAGGACGAGACCTGCGCGGCCGTCACCCAGGCCCAACTGCTCGAGTTCCTGCGAGCAAACCACGCATTCGTCGTGGTCGAGCGAGGCGATGAAGAAGAAGATCCGCAACAGACCGCAGGACTGAAGGAGATCGGCTTCGTGCCCGGCCCCCGCGTGTTGCTCAAGAAGCGCACGCCCACCAAAGGGGAACTGGCGGGCCTCATCGAGCAGCAACTCGAGCGAATGAACGTCGCCCTACACCAGGGACTCAAGGGCGCCACCCGTGACGGCGACGCCGGGGCCGTCGCCAAGATCCGAGAGATTCTCAACCGCGCCGACGAGCTGCGCGACCACCTCGACGACATCCTCTGACGCCAGAGCGGAACACGCGCCCTTCTTGCCGTATGGTGAGATCTGGCCCAGCGGTGCACCGAACGCGATGATCAAGTAGGGTGTTCCCGGAATGCATGCCAAGTAGAACCTCTCACGAGCAAAACCGCTGCGCGATGTAGTCACGGGCCCGGCTTGCGGTGAATTCGTCTGTGCTCGCCCCGGCGCGAACGAAGAAGTGCTCATCTCCACCATCCTTCAAGAACGCCGCTTCGTGCGATGGCCGACAGTCAACCGCGAGGACCCGAGTGCCTTTGTATTCCTCGAAGCGCAGATGAATATGCATGAGATGCTCTTCTCCCAATCTCGACTTCACGACCTCCGTGAGGTGCGAGCACATCTCTTCTTCGGATGTGAAGCCGTCGCCATCAAGACCTACCGGCGTGCCATCGTCGGCCACGCCCAATACAAGCGTTCCGCCGTTGAAATTGAGGAAGCCAGCCACCGTACGCAGCCAACTCCAGACAATGCGCTCGTCTTCTCTGCCGGTGTGAAGGTTGGTCCGAACGGCGCACTTGAACTCAACGGTGGCACTCTCTCCAGCGCTTGCCATCGCCTCGATATCGAGTCCCTCCGCCTCAGATCGTGCGCCTGCTCTCTGGCCCACAAGTTGACGGTAGCCGTCCGAGATCACTTGCGCGATTCGTTCGCGCCTCTGCTCGAGGAAGTCGCCGTAGTCCAGGACTTCCCAGGTGTCCGGCAAAGCGTGCCAGTAGTACATCCGCTTCAGATCGTCGGCACGAAATCGTTCACTGAACTTGGGAACGTACGCCGCCGGCGGCTGGTCGGAAATGCTGACGTTGTCGCCCCATTCCACCAGGGCGTAGTTGGCGATCTGGTTGGTATCTCGCAACTCGGTGATGCCCAGCATCTTGAGGTAGCCTTTGGGAAAGAGATGATGCCGCTCGACCGCGGCGTGTGGCCCTTGCATCGTGGGGTCCAGCAGTTGTGACACCGGGACCTTGGAGAATAAGGCCCGGGCGTCCAAGAGCACCAGTGCGGCATGGTAGGCGAAAAGGGAGGGACTACGAGGCGATGAGGTCGCCAGATCGTTCGGCAGCGAGATGGCCCAGAAGTCGTCCGTCAGGGCCAGGTCGCAGGCCCGCTCCAGGATCGCCACAAACCCCTCCGCGTCCTTCACTTCCCGGAAACGCGCAAGATCGAACTCCATGGCCGATTCTGGCGATCCGGTGAACCGGGCGGTCAGGCTCGACATGAAGAACCAGCGGGCAATAATGCGGCGCAATCGGAACTCGTCGATTCCGTATTCGGTTCGGCCCGTCAGGTACAGGATGTAGGAGAAAAGTAAGTTGTTGTCGGAGCTGATCATCTTCATGCCCCGGAAGCCTGCCTGTCGAAGACAATTCATGAAGTCGTGCCAGTATTGGAGGTTGAGCGCCCGCTCCTGCGCCTGCTTCAGGATCGCGAACTGCTCGACCCGTCGTTCCTCGCTGAACTCCTCGGTCTCCAGGTCCTTGCCTCGCAGGATCGAATACACGTAGCGGAGCCGTGCGCGCTTGAAACCGAGCCCTACACTCACCCGCAGCAACTGGTCGGGATCGGGGTGGATGAAGTGATTGAACGGCGAGGACTTCCCGGTCGTAGGCAAGCGCGCGTCCCGGCAGAAGTGCTCCAGTTCGGTGCGCCCCTCATCCCAGAAGACCGACATCAGGGTCAGGATGAAGTCGGCCTGATTCAGCGGCGTCCCCTTGCTGTTGATGCGGACGAAGACCTCCGCCACATCCTCCTCGCCGATGTTCGCCGAAAGCTCCAGGGCCGTGAAGGGAAAACTCAGCAGGTTCTGCAGCCGGCAGAGCGCCCTTCGGATGTTCTTCTTCTCTTCGGCATCGACCTCTCGTGTGGTCTCCAACTCGGTAAGGTACTCTTCCACCACCTCGAAGAGATCGCTCTCATCGCTCCACAGCCGTGAGATGTCCGGAATGTAGGCTTTGTCCTTGAGGATGGCCGCGTCGGCCACCTCGAAATTCCCGACCAGAGGGTTGAAGGCGATTCGGATTGTCTCGCTTCCGTAGTTCGCCCGCACGACGGGGACATTCCTGACCACAGCGTACAGCGAGGTGAGCCGCTGTTGCCCGTCCACGATCAGCAACTGTGGGGCCTTCTGCTTCGGATCCGTACCGATGGCGTGCGCGTCGTCCCCCAGGGCGTTCTGCCAGAAGAGCAGGTAGCCAACCGGATAGCCCTGGTACATCGAGTCGAAGAGGTCACGCACCTTGGCGTTCTTCCACACGAAAGGCCGCTGGATGTCGGGCAGGCCGATCATCCCGAGTTCGATGAACTTCACAAGGGAATTCAGATCGTAGTGCACCTCTTTGAACACCGTCTCGCTCATGCGCCCTACTACGGTGAACGGAGTCGTAACCGTTCACAGAGGAAAGCATCGTCCTCTTGCCAGAAGAAATCCGATCCCCGTCGTTATTCCCGCCCCACCGTCATTCCCGCGAAGGCGGGAATCCAGGAGGACAGGACAAGACTTCACAGCGCCACTCTGGATTCCCACCTTCGCGGGAATGACGGAGAGAGGCTGCCCTGAACGGTTACGCGGAGAAACAGACCCGGCACGCCTCATCCGGTCAATTCCATTCATCCGGCCAAGGAACTAATCGGCCTTTCCCGGCTTTTCTTGATTCGCCTGCCCCGCAAGACACTTGTTTCCCACCGGTAAACACCCTTCCAGGACCCCAAACGGCGGTTCACTTCCGTAGGGCGCTATCGTGGCCCGCGCCCTGAATCCCGAAACCCGAGTGCAACAGCGTGGGCTATATATATGGGGAGAGTTCCAAGGATGAAGGTTGAAGGATGCGCGGGAGCCCGGCAGCACGCGTTACGGGGGCACCGTGCATTTCTTCACAGGCCATGACGCGGAGGCGGGCGTAGTCCGGAAAACGGCTCACTCGACGAACGCAAGGCCCCGGATGGTTTCCTCTCCGGCCGGCGTTCGCTCGACTTCGAGCCAGGGCGTGAAGACGACCTCGTAGCCCGGCGCGAAGTCGGCGAAATAGGCGAGGCGTCGGCCGTCTTCGTTGGCGTCGGCGCCGGTGAGCGCGCGGCCCAACTCGAAGTGGACACCGTCCTTGTCGCTGGTGTAGGCGAGGATGGGGGCGGCTTCGGACCGATCTTCGCTGACGAGGCACATGCCGTTGAGGGCGCGTGCGGTGAGTTGGGTGCCGTAGCCGCTGAGCCGGGTCTTGGTGGTCAGGACCTTGCCCTCGATGGCCTCGACGAGGCACAGGCCGGTCGTGGCCGGGCCTTTGAAGCGCAGCGTGTGGGCGTCCGCCTCGGCGACGGTGTAGGAGGCGGAGTGGCCGTGTCCGCGGATGACGGCGACCTCGCCGACGAGGCGCTCGGGCTTGGATATCGAGCCCTTGACGCGCACGGTGCTCGACGCGTAGTCGGCTTGGCGTATCTCGAAACGCGAGGACTGGCCGAGGTGAATGCGTTTGCCGTGGGCTTTGACCTTCTGATGGCCTGCGAAGAAGCCGTGATAGCCGCCGTCAGCCCGGTTGCATTCCACGCGGAACGCGCCGTCGACGCCGACCGAGATCGCCCACTCGCCCTCGACCGTCGCCACGTGGTAGTGCACCGTGTCACCGTCGCGCTCGAAGCGCGCGTTCTGGACCACGTCGCCACCGGCGCTGGGCGCGATGACGGCCGGGAACAGGCTGTCGGCGGCACGCTCGCGCACCACGATGAACTCCATGGTCTCCGGATAGTCGGGCTTGTAGGGCGGCTCGCCGTCGCAGACGATCACCTCGGGGCACGGCGGCATCCAGTAGCCTAGCCGCGAGTCCTCGCGTCCGACCCACCGGACCGACCAGACGCCGTCGGCCTGGTAGCGGCGCACGTTGCGCAGGAAATCGTAGCCGCTGGCGTGCTTCGGCTCACGGCCCCACTCGACGTCCTCGCCCAGCAGCGTCCCCTTCGCCTGGGTCGACACGTGGTCGAGGCCGTTGGTGGTGAATTTGCCGAAGGGCAGGCCGTGGAAATGATAGTCGTGGAGTTCGCCGCCGCGCACGTGGAACAGGTCGATCAGGAACGACTCGTCGCCCACGTCGATCATGGCCAAGGTGCGGCGATACACGTCGGCCACGCCCGGATAGACGGCCTCGGCGTGGGCGCGCATGACGCGCACCTTCGAGCCGGCCACGAAGGAGTCCAGATAGCCGGCCTTCTTGTTGGCCGAGCACTTCTGGTCGATCTCGACGATGTAGTGGCACGGCATGCCGCGCGTGAAGCGGTGGCCTTTGTCGTTCCAATGGGCCGGGTAGCCCATCTCGGGCAGGAAGGTCCGGCCGTGCGCCCAGTAGTCGATGGTGAGCCGGTCATGGTGGCCGTGCCAGGCGTCGGCGCCGCCGTAGTACATCGTGGCCGCACGCGCGGCGCGGCCCTTGCCCGCCTCAAATACACCCAGGCCGTAGCCTCCGAGATCGCGCGTGTGCAGGCGCGTCAAGTCCGGCGCGCGCTTGGCCACGGCCTCGACATCGCCCCGGTCGAGCGTCTCGCCCCACAGCGAGTTGCCGAAGACCTTCTGGTCGAGCAGGAGCTGCGCGCATTGCGCGTCCTCGAGGTGCTGGTAGCCGAAGGTGTTGACCACGTTGTTGACGAGCTTTGGCGTGCGGTGGAGGTCGCCGTGGCAATCGCCGATGCGGGCACAGAACTCGCCGGCGACCGTCACGTTGTAGGGAAAACGGACGACTTGCCGCCAGCGCGCCTCCGACGTGATGTTCACCCCGAGTCGGATGAGGAGGTCGGCGACCTTGCAGAAGTTGGTGTTCCACGAGGAGCTGTAGCCCGGGGCGCTCTCGCCGCCGGCGCCGTCGCGGTCGAATCCGTTGTACAGGATGGTCATGATCTCGCCGCCCCCGTAGAGGAGCCAGTCGACCATCTCCTCGGTGGTGGGCCCATAGGCCGGGTCGTCGTTGTCGACGATGATGGCGAGTTGGGCGAGCGTCGGCTGGTAATACATGTTGCCTCGGATGCGGCCCTCCATGACGTCGCGCGCCATGAAGTGCAGCACCTCCTGCTCGAAGGCCCGCTTGAGGCCGTCCACGCCGCGCGCCTCGAGAAACGCCGCCAGCTCCGCGTCATCGTCGAGGGCCTCGTAGACGCGGTCATAGGCCAGGGCCAGGGTCTTGATCGTGCCGTTCTCCCAGATGTAATCGACGATGCGGCCGTGGATCCCGGCGGGCCATTGGCCGTTGTGGTAGGCCTGGGTGGCGTAGTCCATCTTCGGATACACCTCGACCATGCGCCCGAGCATCACGCCCGTCTTGTGCGCGTACTTCGGGTCGCCCGTCAGTTCGTACGCATAGCTCAGCGCGCCCAAGGCGCCGAGGATGTCGCGACGCCACCGCTGCCAGAAGACATAGTGCGCCACGAACCAGTAGTGGTTGCCGTCCGCGTCCACCCAACCGAACCCGTCGTCCACGTACTTCTCGGTCGTGTCGAGTTCTTCCTTCCGGCCCGACGCGAGATACGCCGCGAAGTCGTTGCTCGGAAACACGCGCTCGCACACGGGGCACTTGACTTTGAAGGGCTCGTCGGTGCTCATGATCCACGGATAGTGGCCGCCTTTGGCGAAGACCTCCTTGCCGCACACCGGGCACCCCTCGCCGAAGCGCACGTTCAGCGCGCGCGGAATCGCGGCATCCAGGATGAAGGCCCACAGGTCCTCGTCGCTCATGGCGAGCCAACGCGCGGCCCCCGCCTCGGCCTTCTCGCGCAGTTCGATGGCCCAGTCCTCGGTACGGCACAGCTCTCGGGCCCCTTCGATCTGCTCAGGCGTATGAAACGTCGGCCCGGACTTGGTCTGCGCCAGGGGCGCCGTCGTCGCCTGCGCCAGCGTCGCAAACGTGAGAGGAGCCACAAGCAAGAAGCGGCATGGTCGCATCGGATCTTCCTCTCGATCAGTTCAATCGAAACAGGCCTCAACGGGGACGGCCAGGAATTGGGCCACCGCAATCCCATCGGCCGCGCAGTCTAGGGGACGCCACCCGCTTGTGCAGCCCAGCCGTCGTCTTACAATTTGCTCAATGTGTTGAGTAATCATGCTCGGGAGTCTGAGGTCCCGTCAAGGCCGCCCAAAGGCGCGAAGCCGCGGTTGTGGAAATCTGTGGAATCTGTGGATGGATAACGTTCGTGTCTTTTCTCTTCGCCGCGTTTGACACCCCGCTTGCCCGCAACGGATACTTGGGCTCGATCGAACAACCCAGGAGGGAGTGAGCCGATGGCGGATCGTGGTGTGAGCGAGGCGCGTATTCCGACGTTGCACGTGGTGGGTGACAGTATCCCGCAGGCGTATTTCCGGGCGATGAAGGCGGTGTGGGAAGACGGATTGGCGATTCGAACGGAATACGACCGGCGCAATGAGGCCGGGGCGTACATCGACCCGCCGAGCCGGGACGCGCGCGTCTTGATCGAGGTCGTGGATCCGTTCGCGCAGCCGCGGTATCCGCCGCTTTCGTTCTGCGAGATCGGCGCGTATATCGCGGAGATCATGGGCGCGAAGGACTTCCGGGTGCTGCCGATGGCGAAGCTCGAGGAGGCCATGCAGGGGGAACTGGCGGCGCACGAGTGGCCGTACACGTACCACCAGCGGCTCTTCGCCCACCCGCGTGAGGACGGGTCGACCGTGGACCAGATGGCGCTGGCCGTCGAGCGGGTGGCGAATACGCCCTACACACGCCGTGCGATCGCGTCTACGCCCGTGCCGTGGCTCGATCCGTATCTGAAGGAGGACGTGCCGTGCCTGCGGGAGGTCCAACTGCGGTGTCCGGAGGACGGCGCCGGCAACCTGGTGCTGAACATGAGCACGATGTGGCGCTCGCGTGATCTGTACAAGGCGTGGGGCGACAACGTGATCGCGCTGACGTTCCTGCAGGGCGTGTTGGCGGGGGCGATTGGCGCGGAGTCCGGGCGCACGGTGACGTTGGGCAGCTACGCCGACTACACGGCCGCGATGCACATCTACGGCCAGGACTTCGACGCCGTTGGCGGGAGCGCGGAGAAGGGCCTCCAGAGCTTCTTCGAGACCTTCGACGAGGAGGCCTTTATGGCGCGCTCGTTGACCAGCGAGATGGCGCAGGAGATGCTGGTGCTGCCGCAGTTGCGCGAATTGCTCACGGACCGCCAGCGGGAACAATGGCAGTTCCCTCCCGAGTCCATCGCCATTATCGAGGACCTGATCGAAGGCATCGAGAGCGGCAAGTACGCCGCATGAGCGTCTCGCCTCGACGTGCCGCAACAGTGTTTTCGAGGCAATGTATCGAGGAATGGCTGACAGTGGAAAGCCCTGCTCGATGAATCCTGGCGAACGTTTGCGCGCGACCTACGAGTTCAAGCCGGTGGACCACTTGGTCCGCCGGGAGTTCTACATTTGGGAAGAGGCCATCGAGCGGTGGAAGGCGGAGGGGCTCCCCAAGGACTACCAAGAACAGAACCTTTTCGTGTTCGACCCGCCGGGCATGGTGAGCGTGGGGCTGAACCTGGGATGGTGCGAGCCGCCCTTCGTGCCCGCCTACGAGGAGAAGGTCGTCAAGGACGACGGAGACACGGAGATCATCCAGGACTTCGCCGGGCGGTGGCTGCGGGTGTTCAAGGGCCGCCGGCACGGCTTCATGCCCGACTACCTCAAGCATCCTGTGACGTGCATGCGCGATTGGGAGGAGGAGGTGGCGCCGCGGCTCGATCCGGCCGAGCCAAGCCGCTACACGATCCTGGCCGGGGCCTGCGCCCACGCGGCTGCCTGCCGGGAGAACGACCACCAGATGGTCCAGCAGGGCATGGTGGGCGGCTACATGTACTTGCGCGCGCTGATGGGTCCCGAAGAGATCCTGGTGGCGTTCTACGAACAGCCCGACCTGGTCCACGCCATGATGGAGCGCTGGGCGGCCATGATGAACGCCGGCCTCGAACGCGTCCAGGCGCACGTCGAGCTGGACGAGCTCGCCATCGGCGAGGATATCTGCTACGTCAAGGGCCTGCTCATCTCGCCCGACCTCGTGCGCGAGTTCCTGCTGCCGCACTACCAGGACGTGGTGGGCCAAACGCGCGGTCGCCAGAAGCGCAAGCTCTACTTCCACGTCGATACCGACGGGTGGGCCGAGCCGGCCGTGCCCCTGTACCTCGAGGCCGGCATGGACGTCATGGATCCGTGGGAGGTGGCCAGCGGCTGCGACGTGGTCGAGATCGGGAAGAAGTGGCCCGACCTCGTCATGACCGGCGGCATCGACAAGCGCGTCCTGGCCGCCGGCAAAGATGCGATCGACCGGCACATCGAGTACATCGTCCCCCCGATGCTCGAGCGCGGCGGCTACATTCCGACCTGCGACCACGGCGTGCCCGTCGAGGTCAGTTTCGAGGACTACCTGCATTACCGGCGGCGCGTTTGTGAATTGGACCACCATTGATTTTGGATTTTGGATTGGGGCCGCCCTGTGGAGATGACTGTGACGGCGTCAACGGATCAGAGACGCCGCTGGAAGGCAGCGAAGGAGCCTGCGAGATGGATGGGAGTCAGGAAATGACGCGTCAGGCGTTTCTGCGTGCGGGGGCGGTGGCCGGTGCGAGCGCGGTGTTGGCGGCCGGGGCGGCGGCGGCGGAAGAGGGGGCGAAGCCGGTGCGTGTGGGCGTAGTGGGCGTCGGTAGCCGGGGCACGCATCTCACGCAGATACTGGCCGGCATGCCGGGCGTAGAGGTACGGGCGGTGTGCGACATCGTCGAGGCGCACGCGGCACGGGCGCAGCAACTCGTCGAGAACGCGTCGGGCGAGCGGCCCGACGCCTATACGAAAGGCGAACGTGACTTCGAGCGCATGTGCGCGCGCGACGACCTGGACGCGGTCGTCACGGCCACGCCGTGGGAGTGGCATACGCCGGTGTGCGTGGCCGCGATGCGCGCGGGCAAGTACGCCGCCACCGAGGTCCCCGCGGCCGCCACGGTTGAGGAATGCTGGGACCTGGTGCGGACGTCCGAGCAGACGGCGGTGCCGTGCATGATGCTCGAGAACGTCTGCTACTTTCGGAACGTGCTTGCGCTGCTGCGCATGGTTCGGGAGGGCGTGCTCGGCGAGATCCTCCATTGCCAGGGCGGCTACCAACACGACTGCCGCTATCTGCTCCTCAACGCGGACGGGACGCTCACGTGGCGTGGCCGGCACGCCGCGGCCAAGAACGGCAACCTGTATCCGACGCATCCTATCGGCCCCATCGCGTGGTGGATGAACGTCAACCGCGGCGACCGGTTCACGCGACTGGTCAGCATGAGCACGCCCGCCATGGGAATGCGGAACCACGCGGCGCGACTGCTCGGCCGCGACCACGAAGCGGCCCAACGGGACTACGCCCTGGGCGACGTGAACACGACCTTTCTCAAGACCGCCCAGGGCCGGACCGTCGTCCTCTACTTCGACATGTGCACCCCACGGCCCTACGACCTCATCTTCCGCGTCCAGGGGACCAAGGGGCTCTACATGGGCACGCTCGATGAGATCTACCTCGAAGGCGTGTCGCCCAAGAAGGACCAGTACGAGCCGTTCGCGCCGTACCTCGAGAAGTACGCCCATCCGCTCTGGGAGGACTTGCAGAAAGAGGCGGTCGCCCACGGCGGCCACGGCGGCGCGGACTACATCACCCTCCACCAGTTCGTCCAGGCCGTCCGCGACCGCACCCAGACGCCGCAGGACGTTTACGATGCGGCCACGTGGTCGGTGATCTTGCCGCTGTCCATCGAGTCCGTGGCCCAAGGCGGGGCGACGCTCGAGTTTCCTGATTTCACGAACGGCAAGTGGGAAGTCAATTCCGATTCAGTGATCCACGGTTCATGACATCGAGAATGCCACTGTTAACACTGTGGGAGCTTGGTTGGGCTCCGAAGACGCCGCGAGGAATGACGGTTCAATAGCCATGCAGCACGAGGCAGTGATACGAGACTTCCACAACGGCAATCTTGAGCTCGATTGCTCGTCAATGGTTCTTGAGAACACGGCAAGTGGCAGGCCCCGCGTGCTACGTGGGCAGGGATACATAAGGCAGGACACCGACAGTGGCCTGATCTTCAGGATCTACTGCGACGAGACGGCTCGGACGCGTGACTTCCCCAGCGGTCGGCCGGAAAACAGGGCAGGACGGGTATTGCCGCGAGAGGAGTACTACAGGCTCACCGCAACAGATCGGAACGAGAGGCTCTGGAAGAGCGACTACGTCAGCCCTGACGTCCATTACAGCCAGGCGAATCGCGTGATGGTCTCGGGCCAACTTGGGGATGGTCTAGTCTGGACAGATGACAACGCGTTCGGTGGGGGAAGCATTGTTGATGCTGCGCTGCGGATTACGTTCTGGGAGCAGTTTGAATTTCCCGAGAACAAGTCTACTGAGGTGTATGAGAAGATCGATGGTGATGCCAGGCTGACGTCTTTTCATTGGAACGCCGCGCTCTTTTCGTCGGGCGCCATCGAGTTTCTTCTGAAAAATGCTGAGCGAGTCCTCAGTCTCACGGCGAAGGCACGGTCCGGTTCGTTCCCGCCCCATGTTGAGAAACGGATAGTCGAAGCCATGCAGTTCGCATTCGCCAAACCGATGAGGCCGGCCACCTGTTTCACCAGGGAAGGCAAGAGCGAGACCCTCAGGCTATACAGCCCAGTAGGACGTCCAACTGACACCAAGTGCCTGCCCCCCCTACTGTTCCGTCACGCGGAGTACCTGCGCGACAATGGCGCTGACACTTACCGGGTCTTTGACTCATATCTGCGCTACGTGTCTTCATGGACAGAGAGTAGCTGGCATCCACTGTCGGGCAAGGTATGGGATGTTATCGAATCAAGTGAGCTTGACATTGACCTTCAAGCCCTGGGACTCGCGGTCGCTGTAGAGGGAGTACTGAACGAAGCCTACTCCGATCTCAATCCGGTACCCGAGCACGATGCAGACGAGATTAGAGCCGCAGTGAGACTGATCAAGGACTCGGATCTCAGCCGAAAGTCCAAGGACTGGATCTGCAACAGAATCTCCAGCCCTCTGGCGCCCAGCGCGCTACGTAAGCTGCGACACCTTTCGCAGGCCGGAGTCGTGCAGCCTCAGCATGTGGAGGCATGGAAAGAACTCCGCAACAAATGGGCCCATTCAGATCCGCGCAAGGACTGGCTGGATGAGGACGAGTTGAACCTCAATACATTGCAGGACGTGCTGGACCTCATCAGTCCTGTGACAGTCTTGTTCCACCACCTGGTGTTCAATGCAATAGGCTACTCGGGCAAGTACACGGACTATTCCTGCAGGGGCTTCCCAACCAGACACTACCCGGCTTCTGCCCCCGAAGAGGGCGAACAGACTCAATGACAAAGGCGTGCCGATCCCGATTCATCCACTCGTGCGGGGTCGGCGCGAGTGTCCCTGATCCCATTCGGGCCTTCCCTCGCAAACCGTCAAGACAGCTGAAGGCGACAGCCTGAAGGCAGCAAGTCAATTGGGCTCGGATTGAGGTCGCCGCGGCAGGTATACTGCCGCGCAATGCCCAAGGGCAGTGGCCCGCGGCAGGGGACATCCGGGCCGTCCCGGCAGCCATCGAGGAGTTGGCCGCATGAACCGAAAGACGGTTTCTCGCGGGGTGTTCCTTAGCGACCTCGCCGTGCTCACCTACCTGGCCGCGTTTAAGCTGCTGCTGCATTTCTGCTTCAACAGCTACTACGGCTACCAGCGGGACGAGCTGTATTTTATCGCGTGCGGGGAGCACCTGGCCTGGGGCTACGTGGATGTGGGGCCGCTGGCCATGTGGCTGGGGCGGTTGTCGCGCGAGGTCCTCGGGGAGTCGTTGTTCGCGCTGCGGTTTTTCCCGGCCGTGGCCGGGGCCGCCACGGTGTTCCTGACCGGACTGCTGGCGCGGGAGTTCGGCGCGAAACGGTGGGGCCAGTTCCTGGCCGCACTGACGGTGATCATCGCGCCGGTGTGGCTGCAGTCGGGCAACATCCTGGCCTTGCCGTCCTTGGAGCCGTTCTTCTGGGTCCTGGGCGCCTACCTGGTCGTGCGGATTCTGAAGGAAGACGGGGACAAGGAAAACGGGGACTGTCCCCAGCGACCGAAGGGAGACGGGACTGTCCCCGTTTTCCGGCCCTCGAGGACATGGCTTCTGGTAGGCGTCGTGGCGGGATTCGGGCTGCTCAACAAGCCGTCGATGGTGTTCTTCGGCGGGGGCCTGGCGCTCGGACTGCTGCTGACGCCGCATCGCAAGCACTTCGCGAGCAAGTGGCTGTGGCTCGGCGGCCTGGTCGCCCTCCTCATCGTATCGCCGTTTATCTACTGGCAGATGAGCAACGACTGGGCTACGGTGCGGTTCCTCATCGGCATGAACCGCACCCAGATGAGGCGGATCCCGCGCCTGATGTTCCTGATCGGCCAGGTGATCTACGTGCATCCGTTCAACGCGCCGATCTGGCTGGCCGGCCTGCTCTGGCTGCTCATCGCCAAGGCGGCGCGGCCGTTCCGCGCGCTGGCCTGGATCTATCTCGTGCCACTGGCGGTGATGGTGGCGATTCAGAGCAAGATCTACTACCTGGCCCCGGCCTATCCGATGCTGCTGGCGGCCGGCGCGTGTGTGGTCGAGGGCTTCCTGGCGAAGCGGCGCGCGTCCTGGCCCAAGGCAGCGATTCCGGCGGCGCTGGTCCTGGGCGGAGTGGTCACCGTCCCGGTCGGCTTGCCGGTCCTGCCAATCGACAAGCTCGACGCCTACGTGGACGCCGTCACCTTCGGCGCGGTGGCGAACGCGTATGAGGTGACCGGCACCTTCCACGACCAGCACGGCTGGGAAGAGCAGGTCGCCACCGTGGCCGAGGTGTACCATGGTCTGCCACCGGCCGATCGAGACAACTGCATCCTCTTTGCCAGGAACTTCGGCGAAGCTGGCGCCATCGATTTCTACGGCCCCGAACACGGACTGCCCAAGGCCTACAGCGTACATCAGAATTACTATTTCTGGGGGCCGCCGCCGGACGGGAAGGTAACCATCGTTGTGGGTGTTTCACGAGAGAGACTCGAATCCATCTTTGCGGACATCGAGGAGGCGGCCGTGGCCACGTGCGAGGGCTGCATGCCCTACGAGAACAACTTGCCGATCTTCGTGTGTCGAGACCAGAGGACGCCCTACAAGGCGCTTTGGCCGATCTTGCTCGAGGTCGCGTTCAGGAACTGAGCGGCGTGAAACCTTTTACGAAACGGAAATACAGCAGCCTGCGCGAGTGCTGGGCAGACGTGCGCTTCTTTGTGCTCCGTCGCAAGCCGATTCGGGCGGCCACCCGCGGCGCCCGAATCTCGCCCGGCTTTCGCGAGCGGCTGATGCTGGCCGTGACGCAAGTCAACGGGTGCCGGCTATGCACGTTTGCCCATTCCAGGCAGGCCCTCAAACAGGGCGTTTCGCGCCACGAGATCGGCCGCATCATGGGCGCGGACTTCGAGGACTGCCCGGATGAGGAGGTCCCCGCGCTGCTCTACGCCCAGCATTGGGCCGACACTGGGGGCCGCCCGGACGACGAGGCGCGGGCCAAGCTGGTCGAGACCTATGGTGAGGCCGTGGCCGAGGATATCCACCTTATCCTGAGAACCATCCGGGCGGGAAACTACACGGGGAACACGCTGGAGTACCTGGTCAACCGGGTGACCTTTGGCCTTGTAGGGGGCTGAGCCGACGCGGCATCGACCTACCCGATGCCGAACATGCCGGCGAGCGACTTGAAGAAATCGACGGCCACAGGGTCGGCCGCGGCGGGGCTCCACACGTGGGCGCCGAAGCCGAGTTGCGCCAGCACGTACTGGCCGAAGCCGAACTGGCCGACGGCGATCGCGCCGGTAGCCATTTGGCCGAGACCGAAGTACAGGCCGAGGGCCAACTGGCCCACGGCGGCGAATCCGCTTGTGGCCTGGCCCAGGCCGAACAGGATCCCCACCGCGAGCTGCCCAATCGCGACCAGCCCGAGCGAGGCATGGCCCACGGCGACCCCGCCCACGGCCAGCCGGCCGACGGCCAGCACCCCCTTGGCCACGATGCGCCGCCCCGTTTCGGGACATTTCCCGTAGGTGTAGTGAATCACCGGCCAGCCCAAGAACGTGGCGCGGGACTTGAACTCAGCGAAACGGGCGCCGGTAGGGTAGACGTAGCGGCGCCACATGCCACGGGGGGTGTCTTCGACCAGGTACTCGATGTCTTCCAGCAAGAGATTGGCCATGGTTCGGGCTCCTCGGTATGCGTGCGGGCCGCGCATCTTTGGTCTATGAATCGACATTATACCGGTTTGCCGCGCGCCTGTTCGCGCCGGTCTGGCCAGCCGGCGACAGCCCGCGCCCGATGGGCCGCCCTTCGAAGGGCCGTGATGTTCTGGCAAACAAGAAGCCGACGCGTAGAGGGACGTGCGCCGGATGGCCGATGGCCCCGCCACGGGGGGAACGAAAGCAACCGGGCCGTCGACGCCTCGGCGCCGACGGCCCGGTGAGTTCCGATTCGCAGTGGTCTACGTCTCGAAGGCTATTTCCTGCGCACGACGAGCGCGCCGCCCAGGACACACGCGCCGGCCAGCAGGCCCAACGCGGCCAGCCCGGCCGCGGGCACACCGGTCTCGACCTCGAGCGTGGCGGCGGCAGAGGTCAGCACCATCGTGTTGCCGTCGGACACCGTGACGGTGTAGATCCCGCTGTCGGAGACGGCCAGGTCGGCCAGTGCAAAGTCCGAGCTATCGGGGCCGACGTCCTCGCCGTCCTTCTGCCACTGGTACATCAGGGGCGGGAAGCCGCCGGTGGTTTCGACCGAGAAGGTGTGTGCCTCGTGCGTGAGGTACTGGCCGCCGACCGGGTCGGTCGTGATCGCCAGCGCCTCACCCACTTCCAGGGTGGCCGAGGGCGAGGTGTAGGTGTCGCGCTGGTCGGTCACTTCGCACTGGTACGCGCCGGCGTCACCCCCTGTAACCGGGTCGATGGCGAGGGTCGCGTCGGTGGCGTCCGGGATCAGCGCCTTGGAGTCGTCGTACCACTGGTAGGACAGCGGCGCGACGCCGTCATTGACCACGACGGTAAAGGAAGCGATCTCGCCGAGGTAGCGCTTGATGTTCTCGGGATACGCCGGGTCGAAGGTCAGAATAGCGCCCCCGACGAGCAGCGTCTCGGCGCCGGACGTATCGGTGGCCCAGTTGGATACTTCGCACGAGTAGTCGCCTTCGTCGGACAAGGCCGCCGCTGAGATATTGAGCGTCTCGGCGTCCGAGCCGCTGATGGTGCCGCCGTCGCTGAGGGCCACCGCGCCGCCGCCGTCATCGAAGTACCACTGGTACGTGTAGGGCCCGTCACCCGCGGAAAGCTGCACCGTGAAGCTGGCCGGGTCGCCGATGGGCACGACCCCACTGGGCGGATCGATCGTCACACCCGAGACCACCGGGGCGTCGCGGACCGTCAGTGTGGCTGCACCGGATTCTGTGTCGCCCCCGGCGTTGGACACGACGACGGTGTAGCCGGGCGCACTCGCCTCGTCCGACTCCTGGGCGGAAGGAATCGAGTAGGACGCGTTCGTCTCGCCCGAGATGTCGGCCCCGTCCTTGCGCCACTGGTAGGTGAACGGCCCACCCACCGGCCACACGGTCACGGTAAACACCACCGAGTCTGTGGGATCTACGGTTTGGGACTGCGGTGGAGATAGGATGGTGGGTTGGGCCGAAGCCGCACCGGCCATGGCGACCAGCACAGCGGCAACCACCGCAACCCGGCTGAATGCCGCGGCAGTCCTGCCTACTTGCGAAGTCAGTGAATATGTTGCTTTCATGCCATTGTTCCTCCCCGTACGCATGACGTCATGCTGCCATGGCATCGCCGCTACGCCGTGCAGCAACGAACGCCTCTCTCCCTCAAACGCTCTACCTCGAGTCACGAAAAGAACCTGCCACTGAAGAATGCATTTTGCCTCGTGTCATCAACAAGGCACCAACAGCCAGCCACTCTATAATAGCGGATATCTCGCGTTTTGTCAAAGGGCAAAACGCGTCGCCGAAACCTTCGTCCGAAGATGCGCAACACGCTGCCCTGTAGGACGTTAGACGCGTCGGGGGCGCTTCACAATGCCGACAAAGACCTGCGCGGCCCACTTGCCGAAGTGACGCGTGCCGCCAAAGTCGCCTCGGCTGCACCGGCGCGAGGACCACCAGACAAGTGAAACTGGCAACGGCCCCCTTCGCTCGCAAGCACCCGAAGGGGAGCCGTTTCCAGCTTGGATAGGCGCTATTCTGCCAGGGCCCGGGAGCGCGGCGCGGACTTGGCCGCGGCCTCGGTTGCGCCGAGGTAGGCGTTGACGCGCTCGAGCCAGGTGGTCCCGAGCGTCAGCGTCCGCGCACTGCGAGTGGTGGTGGCCGGGCGCTTGTTCAGGGCGTCTTCCCTCGCCGGGGTCAAGGCACGGTAGGTGAGCGGCGGCAGGTCGCTGGCTTTGGCCGCGCCCACGTTGCGGATGCTGAGCCGGTTCGGCGCGGTCCTGGATTTGCCTGCGGACTTGTAGGCGGTCGGATCATAGCCGTACTCATACAGCACTACAGGACCATCCAGGCCGGTGCATAACAGCGTATAGTCTGCCAGTTCGACGCACACGTCGGTTCCCGACTGGTAATCCAGCAGCGCGTCCAGCCAGTCGAAGTCCCAGTCTTCGCGGTAGTCCCAGGCGCCGAAAACGCGGCCCTCGGAGAAGCCGTCATTGTAGCCGTCGTCCCAGCCGCCGTTGTCGTACTCGATGTGGAAGTCCCCGGCGAGGAAATCGAGGTAATCGGCATAGAAGGCGGCGTCGTAGCCTTCGCTGAAGCCGATGGTGAAGGCGTAGTCGTAGGCCACGAAGTAGCCGTCGTTGTAGGCGTACCACAGGCCATCGTAGTATCCGGCATCATAGAGCGGCTCGGCCACCTCGGGGATGTCGCCGCCCGCGTAGTACACCTGGGTGTCTTCAACCGTGTCGTAGCTGTCGTCGTAGCCTTGCCAATAGTAGTCGTCGCCTTCGGCGCCGTAGAAGGCGTCGTTGAATCCCACGTCATAGTCGTCCAAGAGATCGGGGCAGCCCGCGGCGGCTAGCACCACCACGCCCAACAGGGCGGCGCTCCTGACAGCGTTCGTGTTTCTCATGGCTGTGCACTCCTCATGCGCGGTGCGCGGCTACCGGCGCCCACGGCTGCTGGATCCGCTGCTGATGCTGCTGGACGGAAGTGAGCGAGAGGGCGTCCGCGACGACGACACGCTCGACCGGCTGCGCGTGCGCGCCGCCGAGAGCGTCGAGGGCGTCGAGGGTCGGCTCGGCGCAGTCACCTTCGGCGCCGAGGAGCGGCTTGTCGAGCGTCCGAGGATCTGCGTCGGCACGTGGACCGAGCGTGTCGGCGCGGAGCGCGAGGAACTCGGGCTCGGCGTCGGGCTCACCGACCGCGTCGACGTGCGGCTTGGCGTGCGCGTCACGCTGCGGGTCGGCGGCGTAACGTGGGTGACCTTCGGGCTGTGGCTCGAGGGGGCGACCCGTATCACCCGGGACCGCGCCGGCGACGAGGATGAACGCGACGGGGTCCGCTGGGTGGGGGTCGAAGACGCTGAGGGCAAGGGCGCAGGGGCTCGCGTGGTCGGATTCGAGGGTCGCACCGTGCGCGTCGGCGTCTGACTGGTCTTGGGGGGCGACGTGGAGCGACTGCGCGTCGAAGACGAAGAGACGCTCCGCGGCGGCAGGGACGTCGTCCGGGTCGATGTTCTGTTCGTGGGCGTTGCGCTTCGGGCCGGTCCAGGAGAACTCGGGGGCTGGGCGGTGCGGGACGCGTCGACGCTACGTGAGCGTGTTGGGGCCATGGGCATCTTGGACGCGTCCCTCGTGGCGGGCGACGTGCGCATGGTCCGCCCGCTCACAGTCCGCTCGGCGGTCGACGCCACCACGCGCCGGTTCCTCAGGGCGGGCACTTTGGCGGCCGCCTCACGGTCGATCCGTACGCTGCGCACGGTTGCGCTTCGCGCGGACGGGGCGGCCGCGGTACGGATGCTGCGCGCTCGAACGCCGGAGCCGAACGTGGTGCGCCCATGGCCCCGTTCGAGGGTCGTGGCGCGCGTCCGGGCGGTCACCTTAGTAGGGCCGTGGACGTCATGGCCGCGGATCACGCGGCGCGGCGCGTAGTCGCGCACGCCCACCGACCCGGTGTGGTACGGCAAGCGGGTGCGATGCGGGCCGTGGCTGTTAATGTTCCAGAAATAAATGTTGGAGCGGGGCACGTTGTACACGATGCCCGGGGTGCAGGGACGGACGTAATTGGGCCCCCAGAAGAGTTCATCGGCCACGCAATACGTGCTGCCGAACAGGCCGAAGCGCAAGTCGCCGACGGTGAAGTGCGCGCCGGGACCGTATACGGGCCGATCCCACGGATCCAGCGGGCACCAGACGAAGTTGGGGCCATAGCGCACCGAGGCGACCCAGGCCGGTCCCCATACGTCGCGGTAGGCCCACATCCAGCCGTAGTCGTTGTGATGGCGCCAGCGGCCGTAGTGAGACGTGACGTAGCTGAACGGGTAGTCGCCGACCCAGACGTAGCCGGAACTTGGTATGTAGCTCCAGTGTCCGTAGCGGTAGGGGACGTACTCGGTGACGACCGTGGGCCGCCAGTAATAGCTCGAGTCCACGTAGACCCACTCGCCGTAGGGCTCGAGATCGGCCATCCCGATGGGGGCGGACTTGTACACGACCGTGGACGGCAGCGTTTCCGAGCCAATGGCCAGCGTCCGGGCGCGCTCTCGGTTCCACGAATCAAAGGCATCCTCTTCGCGCAGGTCAAACGGCATGGGGTCGGACGGAAGGTAGCCGGGATCCACATAGCAGCGCTGGCCCGTCACGACCATGACGTCGCCGCTGGTGTGGGTGCGGATGAGGGCGCGGCCCCAGCGCACGGTGACGGTCGTCGCCCCGTCGGTGAGTATGTCGATGCGGGCCTGACTATTGCGCTCGACGTCGACCTTGCACACAGGCGTCTCGAAGACCACGTCCCCGGTGCTGCGGCCCACGCGCTGGACGTAGAAGGCACCGGTCCAGCCGCGAATCACGGCTAGCGGCGGCAGGGCGACGATGTCGGCCTTGCTGCGGTCGGCCATGCGCAGAAACGTGCCTCCGGCCATCTCGACCTCGAGCGTCCCGCTTTGGTCCGCCCATAGGGTGTCTCCGGGCAGGATGAGGGTGTTGACGGTGGCGTAACTCCAGTCGGCATCGGCGTTTCCCTTGACCATGGCGCCGCCGGAATCGAAACTGATCCGGGCGTGCATGGGTTCCTGCGCCCCGGCCATACCGCCCACCGTGCCCGCCAGCACGAGCACCAGGAGCAGTGGAAGGGCCGGACGACCTAGAGAGACGTTCGGCTTCGTGTGTGCGCTTGGGGATTTCATGGCTTCAACTCCTTGCTGCGGGCCCTTTGCCCGCTGCAATTACAGACGAAATGGGTGAAGCGGCATTCATTGACACCGTAACTTCGGCCAGAATAACGGCTTCGACTGTCGGTTGGCGGGCTTCTGGCCCGGATGTGCCTGATCGCGTTGACCTACCGACGACGCCTACTCGCGTTCGCCCTCGCCTTCCCCTTCGCCAAAGGGCGGGAACAGATCGGGGTCGAGCGCAGCGAACGGGTAGGTTTCAGGATCTGCGCCGCAGGCCGTGTATTCCTCGAAGTTGGACCACCCGTCGCCGTCGGCGTCGCCGTCGATCGCGAAGTACCCCGGCAACCGCGCGTAGTCTTCGAGGTCGATCTGCGGGTTGGTCACCTCCTGGTCCAGCAGGAACATCAGGCCCTGGATGAACCCGGCTGACCCCGTGCACTCGATGTAGTCAAACACCGAGTAGTCGGCCGAGCCGTCGCCGATAATCATGGTACCGATGAAAACCTCTTGGAGCCCATCGGCCATGAAGGGAAACAGCGGCCAGTATGGACCCACGTCGATGGCGAATTGGACATCGTTGTGATGCCATGCATCCAGCACAAGTTCGTGGGTCAGCCCATTGGCAAGGGCGAAACAGCGATCCTTGAGCACTATTTCGACCAACTTCAACTCGAACGAGCACTCGAGCATGCCGTTCCCACCGAGCTCGTATTCCACCTCCGGCGTCAGCCGGACCCATGATTCGCCATTCAGGTCGGCCACCTCGGGCGCAAGCAATTCGGCCAGCCCGGCGTACTCTTCCCCCAGCCACGACCAGAACTCGTTCTCGGAAAGCAACTGGTAGAAATCACAAAAAGTCTCCTCCGGGCCAATCGGCTCGCCTTCCCCTTCCCCCTCACCTTCGCCTTCCCCTTCCCCCTCGCCGTCGCCC
>Ga0272442_10003070_pt1 | contig 23692 bp, 25 predicted proteins | sample SSMForm2O_FD_200262 | JGI IMG/M metagenome (GOLD analysis project Ga0272442, IMG submission 200262) | Marine sediment archaeal communities from Little Sippewissett salt marsh, Falmouth, MA, United States - SSM-Form-2O | ecosystem: Environmental > Aquatic > Marine > Wetlands > Sediment ...
ATTAAGATTAGAGGGCAGAACAGCAAAAATTGGTCGTAATTTGGAGGAAAAACCGACATAAGGAACGTTCAGATCGAAAATGTTGAGATAAAGTACTTTGTTTATAATTTGTTGTCAAGGAGGTGTTGCAGAAGACAAAAAATTTCCCTTCCGAAGGGAAGGTTTTTCTTCTTTATTTACCTACGATTAATGGCAAAAGTCGCCCGATATCGACGTCCTGAGGGAAAAGATGGACGATACCTCTCGGAGCCAGGATCGACCGCCCTGGGATCAGACGTATGCCTGAAATCCATATCTGCGGGACGAGGGCCTTCCAAATAAAAGACAGGAGCATTTCAGATGACAAAAGAAGATACCATAGGCGATCTGGCGAGGAGGTATCTCGCAGCGGAAACCGAAAGAATAGCACTGGAGCCGATATCCGTCATCTGCCCCGATCTGACCACGGAAGAGGCCTACCGGGTCCAGATGGCGATCGTGGCCTCCAAGCTACGAGCAGGTGAGCGTTTGGCGGGAAAGAAGGTGGGGGCCACCAACGAGGCGATACAAAAAGCGATGATGATCCCCGAACCGATATACGGCCACCTTTTCAAGAGCCAGCAGATCTCAACTGGATCGAAGGTATCCCTATCCCGGCTGATCCATCCAAAGGTAGAGTGCGAGATCGCCTTCACCCTCGGTAGAGACCTCTCAGGACCCGATGTCACCGCCGACGACGCTCTGGAAGCGGCCCTTTCGGTGACGGCATCCATCGAGATCAACGACTCTCGGACCAGAGATTGGAAGATCGGAACCCGCGAGGTGATCGCCGACAACGGCGTTGCCGCGCGTTTCCTCCTGGGTAAAAAGGAGCTTGCTGCCGGCGACCTCGACCTGCCCGGCCTCCGGGTGTTGATGAAGAAGAACGGGGAGGAGATCGCCCGGTCCAGTGGGGCTGCGATCCTCGGAAACCCGGCCGAGTCGTTGGCGTGGCTCGCAAACAAAGTCGCCGAGCACAACGGCGGCCTTCAGGCGGGAGAGGTGGTGCTGGCGGGTTCCATGACCCCCATGACGCCGGTGGAGAGTGGGGACCTGATCGAGGCCCGGTTCGACGATCTGGGGAAGGTCTCGGTCAGATTTGAATAATCCCGAAGGCCGTAGGAGAAGACTCAAAAAATGCGGAGTTTCGATCGAGAACTGCCTGGAATAGGTTGATCTATCGGGAGGCTAAAACTTCGTGCGATGATCGAAATCTTCCTCAGAGCGCTGGAGTTCGCAGCTCCGATCCTGGCAATGATCGGCATCGGCCTCTTCGGAGCCGGCGTTCTGACGGAGATGGGGCTGATGAAGGGTCTGGCCAGGATCGCAAGGCCGATCTTCTCTTTCACCAGGCTTCCCGACGCCTGCGCCTCTGCCTTCGTCGTATCCCTGGGCTCGGCGGTGGCGGCCAACGGGATGGTGGCGAGGTTCAGGGACGAAGGATGCCTCCAGGAGAGAGAGGTGGTCCTCTGCGCGGTCATGAACAGCATACCCGTCTACGTCAGGGAGCTGTTTACCTACCAGATCCCGATAGTTCTTCCGGCCCTGGGGCTGGTGGTGGGGGGCTTTTACGCCCTCGTCTTCATCATCACGGCCCTCGTCAAGATCTCGGTGGTGGTGATCCTGAGCAGGCTCCTTCTCGGTGAGGGGACCTGCCGCGTCCCAGAAGGCGGCCGCCAGGAGAGGGTCTCCCTGAAGGAGGCGGTGATCAGATCTTTCCGGCGGGAGAGGAGGCTTTTCTTCAAGATCGCCGCCATCTACATCACCATGACCACGGTCGTCTTTGCCCTCAGGGATCGGGGGGCCTTCGATGCCTTCAGTTTCCTGCCCCTGGCGGAGACCTTCGGCATCCCGCCGGAGAGCATCGTCCCCCTGACGACCTACGTCGCAAGCCCCATCGTGGGGATCTCCCTTCTCGGACCGATGATCGCGAGCAACGGGATCACCCATGTTCAGGCGATGATCGTCCTCATGCTGGGAAGCATGTTCATGCTCCCCTTCTTCGCCGTGCGAAGCCTTCTTCCCCGCTACGTCGGGCTTTTTGGTCCGCGGCTGGGTTTGGGGATCGTCGTCTTCTCGACGGGGATGAGCGTTCTGGTCAGATTTACGATCCTGTTGGTCCTGTTGGCCTTCGGTCGGTGAAGGCGACCTTTCGTCTTCTCGTGATTCCGGATGTTGGCTGGCCGGTGACTTCATTCGCCCATAATCTGGACCACGACCCTCCGGTACCGGGGCCTATTGTCCAGGTCGAGAAAGACTATCTGCTGCCAGGTGCCCAGCAGGAGCTTTCCTTCGGATAAGGGGACGGTCAAACTCGGGCCGATCACCGAGGCCCGGATGTGGGAGTGGCCGTTTCCGTCGCCCCACCTCTGGTTGTGGGCGTACTCGATCTCCTTTGGAGCTATCCTCTCCAGGGCATCTTTCATATCCTCCACCAGGCCCGGCTCGTACTCGATGGTGGTGACGGCTCCGGTGGCGCCAGAGGCGAATACGACAACAACTCCTGCCTCAAGTCCCGACCTCTCGACGGCGGCGGCCACCTTTGCGGTGAGGTCTGTCATCTCGGCGTTTCCTTTTGTCTGAAAGTCGACGTGTTCGGTCACGATCAAGGGGAGCACCTCAGGTTTGAAGATGCGATCTTTTAGTCATAACATATTTTTGCTGTCACCCTTGATCAAACTTTGCAGAGGATGGTGGTGACTCGAAGGGGATCGGCTTGCGGAAGAGGATTCTGATCGCCCAAAACTCACCTGCTTCCGTGCCAAAATTTTTGTACTAATAAATAGATATACAGTAGCGAGGTGTTCATCTTGAGATCATTTGGATTGGCGGTCTTTCTGTTGTCGGCCATCATCTTAGGATTGCCCATAGCGTGCTCACTCGATCCCCCTGATGATTTTGACTACAGCTCTGAGGATGCGTCTCAGTTCACCGACTTCTTCACGACGAGTGCTCCTGCCGTGAGCGGTGAGGTGGAGAGCTACAACCCGGCTGGACGGGAGCCATCCTCTGTCTATTTCAGCGACCGGTCTACTTCCTACTCGACCTATCAGTCGACCTATTCGGGGACAAACTCCCTCTGGATCATGGGCTCCTCGAGCTGGGCCCAGAGGGTCGTCTGTCCTTTGGGGGCATACCTCTCTCTCCTCGCTTACTCCTCCAGCGGAGGGAGGGCCGACTTCTACGAGATATATCCAGACGGGAGGCTTCTTTCCAAGTCCTACTCCTTCTATCCGGGCTATAGCAGGCTCGTCTTCGAGGCCGATGAAGTCGGGCGGCACATTTTGATCTTCGTTTTGAACAATCAGCCGAGCAACGTGGTCATTGTGGACGTTGCAAGTGGTGGCTGGCCCCCATCGCCTGGACCGAGTCCCGGTCCCGGTCCGTGGCCCTCGACTGGATCTGCGAGGGTGATCTTCAGCTCCAGCTGGCTGATGGGCTACAGCGTCTTCGTCGACGGCTCCTACGTCGGAGGAGACGGCCAGGGCGGCGACCCCCTGGACGGAACCTACAGCCTGAACGTCGCCGGAAACCAGTACCACACCCTGGAGATATCCTCCGGCGGCCAGACATACTCTGAGCAGGGAACCTTCCTCACCGGCTACACCTACAGGCTCAACCTTTAACTGTGGAATTTCGGGGCGGCAGAACTAGCCGTCCTGAATTCTCATGTTTTTCTAACTCATTGTTTGATCTAGCCCGTGAAGACCGGTGGGTTTTCGTCATGGATATCGAAGGGGTCCATCAGGTCCATCCCGAGAGCGCAATCTTATAACCGGCCGAGGGAGAAAGACGGGGCCCATGGTCTCCGGTTTTATGCTGAAGGGCTGGGTCGAACTTGATGGAAAGCGGCTCACCGAGATCGAGGTTGAGAAACTCCTCAAAGAGAGCCCTGCCAGCGTTTCCAGCTTCGGGGGCGAGTTCTTCCTTCGGTGGGACGGCTGCGGTGCGCGGGACCACTTCGGGATAATCCCCGGTGACTGCCCTGCAGGATCAATAGTCTGCGATGGTGAGGTGGTCGGAGCCGTCGATCCCCAGCCGCCAGCCGTGGACCTCGGCCGGGCGATCGAGATCGCCGTCCGGCTTCGGAGCGATGAGGGGGCCGTCGCCCTCTCCGGCGGCGTCGACTCTGCCCTCGTCGCCGCCCTCGCCAGAAGGGATTGCATCGTGGTAGGGGTCGAGGGGTCCGCCGACTTGAAGCAGGCCAAGGTGGTCGCCGACGTTCTCGACCTTTCCCTAAAGACGGTGACGATCGACCCCGGAAGGATCGAGGAGGCCCTGGCCGAGGTCTTGGCGGTCATCCCCAGGTCCAACCCCGTCGACGCCTCCATCGCCGCCACCCTCTATTTCGTGGCGGAGTGGGCTGGTGATCACGGATACGAGAGGATCCTGGCAGGCCAGGGGGCCGACGAGCTCTTCGGCGGCTACGCCCGATACCTGGAGACTGATACCCTGGCCATAGATCTCGAGCGCGACTTCTTGAGCCTCCCCCTCCAGTCGGCGCGGGACCAGGCCGTGGCCGGTCTCTTCGACGCTTATTTTTCTCTTCCCTACCTGGACGTCCGGGTGATGAGGGCGGCGGGGGCGATCCCGGCCGAGGAGAAGGTCAGGGGCGGCATCCGAAAAAGGCCTCTGCGGAAGGTGGCAGCGCTGTACATGCCGATTGGAGTCGCCTATCGTGAGAAGAAGGCGATGCAGTACGGGTCAGGGGTGATGCGCGAGATGAGGAGGTCAGCTCGGAGGAGGAGGTACAAAGGTGTACAAGAGTGGTTAAACAGCATACGTAGAAGTCCTGGTTTCGACGGTTAAACTCGGGGATTCGACCCGGGGATCAGAATTTGTGAATAGACACCCACCGAATGTTCGATTTTCACAGAGAATGGTTTCGGTCAAGTAACTTCTATACTAAACTTAGCGTATATATTAGAAAAATAGGAGGCATTCCAGTATCCCATCAAGCCTCTTTCAAGCGTCCAGCCACCAGCGGTCCACAGGGTCGATTTGTTTATCTATATCCTCATCCCGAAGGGTCTGCCCAAGTTCCAAATCTTCGAATCCGTAGCCTATTCTCTTATTATTCCCACTATGGGTAGCTTCGATCATACAACACTCACTTCGCTTCGACACAGATATAAAATTTTTCACCATATAACAAATAGATCTCTTGGAAGGTATCCTTTGAATATAGTCTATATATTTAAGAAAAAGATTAAGAAGAAGAAATTCAAATTTTAATGATTGGCCTGAGGCGACGAGCCGGTGGTATAGCCCTCCAATCAGAAGGGACTTACCCTTTGAAAGTTGATTATCGCCTGAAGGTTAGGCGGCAGGTTCGTCTGAGTCTCGGTCGAATTTGTCGGCGTTTTAAAGCTGGAAGCTGAACCTGTTGAGACCTTGTTTGAGATGTAAGAGAGGTCGCATCGTCGGTCGATCAAAACTATGTACACCGAATCCGGAGGCATCTCGCCCTGCTTCACCGCGAACCAGAGGCATTTCAGGTCCTCGGAAGAGGCCAGGGAGCAGAAGCCGTAAATTCGAATATCGTCCTGGTTGTAGATGTCCACCCAGGTCCTTGAGGATTCTCTGTTCAGGCCGCAGGGAGGCAGGTCAGGTGCAGCCTCGAATAGCTCAGTCGGATAAACGTTCCAGTTGGTGATTGAGAGCTTATATCTCTTGAAGTCGCTTCCGTTCACCGAGTAGTCTTCGATTCCCGTCAGCTCTAGCTGTGGGTTCAGAAGCTCCTGATAGCATCGATGCTGGCGGGCGCGCTCGAAGATGTAGCTTTGGGTATAGGCCCTCCGTCCGCTGCCGTCTTTAAACCGGGTGTAAGTATCAGCCTGAAGGCGCTCCTCCTCAAAGGGTCGAATGATCATCAGGATATCGCTGAAGCTCGTCGTCCAGACTGCAGAGATCGCTGTAGTTTCAGAAAGGGGATCTGAGCTGGCTGCAGGGCCGTAGGCGTAAGAGGCGTTAGCATAGTCCCAATCGATGTCCGTGGGATAGAACTTTCCCCAGGCGTGAACTGTCACCTTCGTTCTAGTTGCGTCGATTTCAAGGGTCGTAACTCCCGTCGTATCGGGGTCGATGTTCTTCCAGTATCCCGATAAGCGGTCCAATTGGGCTGAGGTGCTTTGGGCTGAGGCTAAGGCCAGAATGCCGAGGACCAACCAATATATGGGTCTTTTCATAGTTTTTCCTCTGAATACTTTGTTGAAAAGCCGTTTCCATCGTTTAAACCATTTTATGTTATTGACCCCCAACCTCCAGTAATGTCAGACTGATATCCAGCTGTGGCCAGTATCTGAAATACTCTCACAAAGCAAAAGCTCATCAAATTGCTTCTGCATGGAACCTTTAAGCGGCTGTGCCTATTATCACGTCATTCCTCTGGTCGTGTAAGACGAAATATCGTCTCCATTAGCTCCAGGAATTCGAGTACCTTAATTCTCACTTTTCAACCAAACCATGCTATCAAAAAATATAAAATTCATTTTAATATAAAAAGTAAAAATATATATGAAATAAATAGATATATTATCTAGATTTAAATTTTCTAAATAAAAATTTCTTAAAGTATTGTTAATATAGATAGTCATTTAACTATGTACCTAAAATCTAAAATAAAAACTAAATAATATTATTTTATTTTAATTTTTATACTAATAGTCAAAAACAATGTTTCTATATACAATTTGCTTATATATTTTAACCTAATTTCCTATAATACTGGCTGAAAACCGCAAAGTTATCAACTACTCAGGAATACAATCGGAGGTAAAGCTGTTCTAGTATGATATAGGTATAGAGTTCTTAGCCTCATATTTGACCCAATTTTGATATCTCTGCTGTTCCATATACTATACGAATTTACGATCCTCGTCGCGTACCATGATGATTATCAGGACGAAATATGGTTTTGAAGAGTAATTGGAACTAGAAAGCTAGTTATACATATAGTCCATAAGAATAAACCTCCGTGAAGTTAATTATTTAATAAATTTTTATAAATTATGTTTAGACCCCCATACTGTATATTCTCAACCCCAAGTTGGAGTTTATAAAAATATATACATAATAAATTGGTGCCCTTCTTCAAGTCTTAATTATGTAAAATATATAAAATTCTTTCGTGGAAAATGATTATCCATTATATAATATAGAAAATAATCTATGTAAATCGGTGCTCTTTACTGTGCTTAGATAAAACATATACATTTTACCATATATGAAATTAACTTCCATTATGTAAATTAATATTATTTAAAATAATAGTTTGTATTATTAAAAATTATTTATAGCAATTTCAATAAATTAAATCTAAATTTAAATTTAAGTTAATTTTTATTTTATTCTTAGATATTGTTAGAAATTTTGATCCCAGATGAGTTGATCAAAAATAGATAAGTTGATCGAAAAGTGAGAGTTAAGGGCCATGAGAACGATTGAACCGACTTGAAGTTCTGAATTCGATATCTGAGTCGATACGATCCCGTTAGGGGCTTGGCATAAAGGGTTTATATCCAAATGGGCATTACAGCGCCCTTGAGGCGGAGCTTATCAGGCGATTTTCAGAGAATCACAAGTGGGCCTACCTGGACCTCCTGGCCGTGGTGGTGGGAGTTGCGGGAGGTCTTGGAGCTGTTGTTTTTCGTGGATTCATCTCCGCCGTCCATAACCTCTTCTTTAATCATCTGCTGCCCTCAGCCCCCAGCGATCACTTCATAATCCTCCTGCCGGTAATCGGCGGGCTGATTGTGGGTCCGGTGGTCTGCTGCCTCGCTCCCGAGGCGAGGGGTGACGGTATCCCCACCGTCATGGAGGCCCTCCAGAGGAGAGGGGGACAGATCAGAAAGAGGGTGGGTTTCATCATCATCTGCGCATCCGCCGTCACCGTGGGAAGCGGCGGCAGCGCAGGAAGAGAGGGTCCCATCGTCCAGATAGGCGCTTCCTTTGGATCTCTCATCGGCCAGGCTGCAAAGCTGGGCCCTGGAGAGATGAGGCTTCTCACCGCCTGCGGCGTCGCTGCGGGGATCGCCGGGACCTTCAACGCTCCCATGGGAGGCGCAGTCTTCAGCATGGAGGTGATATCCCGAAGGTTCTCCTCCTACGACGCAGTGCCGATCCTCCTCTCCTCGGTGGTGGGAAAAGCGGTGGCGTCTGAGCTGATCAATCCCGTCCCCGATTTCATCAACCCCATCTTCGTCTTCAACTCTTCCGATCTTGTGCTCTGCTTTCTTCTGGGTCCCCTGTTCGGCTTTTTGGCCTTCCTCTGGGTAAAAAGTTACTATAAAGCCGAGGACTTCTTCTGCTGGATTCCCGTGTCCGAGAAGCTGAAGCCTGCAATAGGCGGCCTTTTGGCAGGCATAAGCGGCCTCTACTTCCTCAACTATGGAATCATGGGGGTGGGATACGAGGGGATAAACCTGGTCTTCAAGACGATCTCATCAGACCCCTCAAATGGCATTCTCGTTCTCCTCTTGGCTCTTACGGTGCTCAAAGTCCTGGCCACCGCCTCCACAGTCGGGTCGGGCGGAAGTGGCGGCCTCTTCGCGCCCACCCTCTACATCGGATCGATGCTGGGAGCGGTCTTTGGAGTCTTGGCCACAAGATGCTTTCCGGGAACCTTGACCGAACCCTCAGCCTACGGCCTCCTGGGGATGGGAGCCTTCTTCGCAGGGGCGGCCAGGGCACCGCTTACCTGCATCGTGATGATCCCCGAGATGGCCAGCAGCTACAGCAGGCTTCCGCCCCTGATAATATCCTGCATCTTGAGCTACGCCACGGCCCAGATCCTCCTCCGAGGCGGATCGATCTACTCGATAAAGCTGATGAGACGGGGAGTTTACCTTGACCCGCTCCAGCCGCTCCTGAAGGGGGTGCCGGTGAAAGAGGCGATGCAAAAGAATGTTGTCACCGTCGGCTCCAGGATGTCCATATCTGCGGTCCGGGATCTCATCTCTAACTTCAACTACACCGGTTTTCCTGTCGTCGAGGAGGGCAAGCTCGCCGGGGTGATCACCTTTGACGATCTGAGGAAGGTTCCTCTCAAGGCCCAGGAAGAAACTCTCGTCGGGGAGGTGGCGACGAAGGATGTAATCTTCGTCTATCCTGACCAGTCCGTCAAGTACGCCATGGACCTGATGCACCAGAATGGGATCGGTCGGCTTCCGGTGGTGAGGGAGGATGGATCAAAGGAGCTGGTAGGGATAATTACCCGGACAGACGCGATCCAGGTTTACGAAAAGGAAGCCCAAAAGTAGCTTAAAACTTCCATTCCATATTCCTACAATCACCCGTTTTTTGTTCCTCTCGATATTGGCAGCATAGAAAGGGAGAGATGAAAAAGGTGAGTTAAGAGTTTATATTGAGATGAACATTAATATGCTGTCTTGAATCAAGATCGAAACGTCGAGGAAGGCATCATTCCGAAATTATCTAAAACTTACAGATGGGCCTACATCGACGTTCTGGCAATAATCATCGGCGTGGCGGGAGGAGCTGGCGCCATAGCATTTCGAAATGTCATCGAGTTCATCCACGGCATATTCTTCTCCGGGATATATCATCAGGGCGCTTCGCCGACCTATTACGTAATCCTCTTTCCCATCATCGGCGGCCTGATCGTTGGGCCGATCGTCTGCATCCTGGCCCCCGAGGCCAAGGGGCATGGCGTCCCTCAGATCATCGAGAGCCTGCAGGTTAGCGGAGGTCAGATCAGAAAACGGGTGGGCTTTCTTCTTATACTCTCATCCGCAGTGATCATCGGCAGCGGAGGAAGCGCAGGGAGGGAGGGACCCATCGCCCAGATAGGAGCCTCCTTCGGCTCTCTAATAGGCCAGATCTTCAGGCTCGGGTCCGGCGACTTGAAGCTTCTGACGGTCTGCGGCGTCGCCGCGGGGATCGCCGGGACCTTCAACGCCCCCATGGGCGGTGCCATATTCAGCATGGAGGTGGTGGCGAGGAGGTTTTCTCCGTACGACTCGGTACCGATCCTGATGTCGGCGGTAGTCGGCGCGGCGGTGGCGGCTGCCCTCGCCGCCCCCACTCCAGCCTTCTTCAATCCCGAGTTCGTCTTCAGCACCGCAGATCTCGCCCTCTGTTTTGTCCTGGGCCCGATCTTTGGAGCTCTCGCCTTCTCCTGGGTGAGGATCTTCTACTTCATCGAGGATTTCTTTGAGGCCCTAAAGGTTCCGAAGATGATCAAGCCCGCCCTGGGAGGGATCGTGGCGGGAATAAGCGGATACTACCTCTTCGGATATGGGATCATGGGCGTCGGCTACGATGGCATAACCAGGATCTTTGAGACGCCGTTCGACGCGTCGACATTTCCGAGCTCTGCTGATTTGATGACATTTCTCATCGCTCTGGGCCTGGTCAAGATCCTGGCCACGTCCTTCACTGTGGGGTCCGGCGGAAGCGGAGGGATATTCGCTCCCTCCCTCTACATCGGGTTCATGTTCGGGGTGGCCTTCGGCCTCTTCGCAGATACGATTTTCCCGGGCCTGGATACCGCCACTCCGACGGTCTACGGCCTTCTGGGGATGGCAGCCCTCTTCGCCGGGGCAGCCCGGGCGCCTCTCACCTGCATCGTGATGATCCCGGAGATGGCCAGCAGCTACAGCAGGCTTCCGCCAGTCATCATCGCCTGCGTTCTCAGCTACGCCACTGCCCAGATCCTGATGAAGGGGTTGTCCATCTACTCCCTCAAGCTGATGAGGAAGGGGATCTTCATCGATCAGCCCCAGCCGGTCCTGAGAGGGATTGCAGTCGAAGAGGCGATGGAAAGGGACGTCGCCACCGTCGGGCCGGAGACGACCCTTCGCGAGCTTAGGGACTTGATGTTCAGGGGCAACCACACCGGATTTCCGGTGGTGAAAGAGGGGCATCTCGTGGGGATCGTGACATTCGACGACCTGAGAAAGGTGCCGATCGCAGAGCAGGATAAGGCCCTGGTGGGCGATGTGGCTGTGAGGGAGGTGATCTCTGTCCGCCCGGACCAGTCCTCAAAGTACGCCATGGACCTGATGTATCAGAACAAGATAGGGAGGCTTCCGGTGGTTAGCGGCGACGATCCAAAGAAGCTCCTCGGGATAATAACCAGGTCCGACGTCATCCGGGCCTACGAGACGGCCGGGCAGAGATGAAAAAGCTGATACCAAAACTGGTTAGCCCGCCAATTTTAAATTTGTTGATGTGTTTTTTGAATCAAGATCAGGAGGGAGTTTCGACGGATTATCAGCTTGCTATATCGCCTGGACTGGACATAAGCCCAAAAGAATTCGTTTCCGCCTGGAACGATAACCCGGAAAGCCTCAAAGCCGACCGATTTCGCCATGATCCTCACCGCCGGCCAGATCGTAAAGGCCATCCACATCATCCAGGAGATCGAAAGCAATACGAGAGAGACGGCCGAAAGCCTCCGAGAAGATAGGCTCCTTCGAATTGAGCAGGATATTCAAGCAATTAAAGCGAAGCTGGGGATGTCGTAGACCGCCCGCCTTCGATCCTTCGATAAGAGTCTTGATCATATCTGCCTGAAATGATGACTTCAGAACTCAGGATGGCGTTGAGGCCGAAGCCGGGGCCTTCAGGCAGCGATTTTGCAGCAAGGCCGATCGTACCGGCTTTACCTAAAGGAGAAAGCATCTGACTCTGAGCCGTAGGCCTTCGGCCCGTTGGGGTGCCGGAGGGGGGAGATCGCGCCCGACGGCCCAATCCGATCAGGCCGTCTCCTTCATCTTGAGATCGACCTCGCCGGCAGCTATCGGCTTTGCGAGAAGCTTTCCTTCCCGGAAATCCCTCACGATCTCATCGATCTTTCTTGAAGATTCCGGCGTGATGTAAGCCTCATCACAGACATCACAGATCAAGGCAGGGACGTTTTTGATCACCAGAACGCTCCCCTCGACTCTGGTGACGTACTCCGTGACGCCGGGCGCGAGTCTGCCTCGACCGCAGTTGCAGACGTCGGGGATCAGCTCTCTCTTCTCGTCATGTGGTCTATCCATTCTTTATCCTCCGGCCAGTAGACGGTGATTATGCGCAAGTGGTTTTCACAAAGTGCAACCACAACATGACAATGCCGCCAGCCGACGATGCCAGTTATGAGGGCAGATGGGCATGGCTTGCTATCCGAATAATCTTCTATTATGCATCCGTCTAATATCAAATTAACCAGATCATCAGTATAAATGCCCCTCTCATCCATCCTCCTGCGGGCGTGGAATGTTATTATATAATTATCTTTCAGGATCTCTTTCTTGACGTCTTCGATCTGCACTCCTCTGACCCCCTCCCAACTTCCGTCAGCAACTTATTTTCGATTTCGATCTTCAATCTGCGGTTCTTACTTCAATGTCTATTGGTCGAGAAGGTGGAAGTATCTTTCGCAGGTATCGAGATGAATGGATCGCATCCGGCACATGAAGGTCTGCCTTCAGCATCAATCCCGCCTGGTTTCAATGGGGCCACGACCCGGAGGTCATGGTAACGTAACACATCATTACTTGGAGCAGCACCGTACAAAATGGTTTCAATGGGGCCACGACTTTTCAGCCATGGATAGGGCGGCCGTTTTTCGGCCTTTACTGCTATCGAAAAAAAGGCGATTTTCACGAGGTTCGTCAATTGCTGCAGTTCTTTCAAAGTGTTGACGGTCTGATGAGAGCGTTTTCGATAGCTAGAGGCATTTCACGAGGGTCCCAGGGATTCAGGCACCACTGGACCTCGTGAATTTGCGAGAATAGGTCCATCCTTCTGGCTGGATGGTCCTCACGAGGAGGGGGCTTTTGGCCAGAATGTTAGTGCTCTTTGAGTTATTTCTCAGTGCTTAAATACGTTGCGATTTTTTCTCGCCTGATCTGCTATCCCAGCCTCGGCTTCGATCTCGCTCCAATCTCGTCGGGCAAGGAAAAGACGGTATCAACTTTCGAATCGCAACACGATAATCGCCCCTCGCTCCGGTTCTCTGGTGTGCACACCCAAAAACTCGATCCTCTCCGCGACTCTGCCGTCCTCCGGCCCCAGGTCGATGATCATCACCCTGCCTGGTCGTGCTGAATAAGCTGATGGAGCGCTACGATCATCTCTGCCCTCCCTTTGAGGGTCAGATCGCATCGGAAGACCGAGTAATGAAGCGGCTCGCCGAAGCCCTTCATCGTCTTGTGGACCTTCTGCAGCCGCCTCGGGTCCATGATATCGTAGCTGACCACATAGCAGTTCCTTCCGCTCAATATACCACTCCATCACCTTCGGATGAAGGCCGGATACTCCTTCAGCTCCCCGTTCAGGACTCTGGACAACAGACGGGCCTGCACCTCCATGATCCTCCGGTAGCTCACTGAGTAGCCAAAGAGGGGGTGGGTGATCTCCGTCTCCATCCGCTGCTCGTAGCCCCTGATGACCTTCCTCTTTCCCTTCTTTGTCAGAGAGACGCCCAGCCCCGTCTTGATGAAGTCCTTATCAGTGAGTTCGCCGTTGTTGAAGAGACTGATCGTTGTGGAGTCTGCAATTATGGGCCTAAACTCCTCCATCATGTCCAGGGCCAGAGCTGGACGGCCATACCTCGGCTGGTGATAGAAACCCAGGTAGGGGTCGAAGCCCACCGCCAGAAGGGAGACGGAGACGTCCTTGGCCAATACAGCGTAAAGGTAAGATAGAACGGCGTTCACCGGGTCTTTTGGCGGCCTCTTGTTTCTGTTGGTGAAGGAGAAGCCCTGATCGACTTTGAGGAGACGGTCCAGCCGACCGAAGTAGATCTCCGCCGCTGCACCCTCGATCCCCAGAAGCCTCTCCATGCTGGACGCTTTCGCCGCCTCCTTGGATAGCTTATTCAGCCGCTCCAGCGCATCTTTGGGAGATTCGGGGTGCCCGAAGCCTGCGGCTGATTAAGGCGGATAATCAAAAGAAAAAATGATCGGTTCGACGCTCGGCGTGGTGAGGCCAGCTTGGCCTTTTTCCGAGCGCCTTCGGGTTGCCTACAAATCCTCTGGGTTGTTTTTCTTTGCTCGACTCAGCGTCTGTATCTTGGGCAGTTCTTGTCGTGATGAGGCCCATCCATGAAGGGCGTGACCCCACAGTGTCGGCAAACGTAGGCGGTTCTATCTCCAGGAAGAGGGAACTCTTCCCCACCAATGGAGCTGCAACAAATTGGTTGGTAATGATCGACCATGCGATACACCAAACAGGCTACATATCTCCGCCTTATGAGATATAAAGTTTCTGGTTTACCGGACCAAAGGAGCTCTAAAACCACGATTTTGACAGTTTTGTCGCAGAAATTCTGACATCATATTCATATTCATATTCATATTCATATTCGCCGATTATCATCAACGACCCACCTTGAGGGTCAAAACAAAAGAGATATACAAGATAGGATAAAACTACCCAACAATTTTCTGCGTGAGGTTGGAGGTTATGAGACGATGAAAGAGAAGACTAAGTTCGATACGCTCTGTGTTCACGCCGGAGAGGGGCCGGACCCGGCTTACGGCTCTCATACGATCCCCATATACCAGACCTCGACCTTCGTATTCGAGAGCGCTGAGGAGGGCGCCTCGCGATTTTCCGGCCAGAAAAAAGGCTACACCTACGCCCGGATGATGCCCAACACCCCCACCCATGCGGCCCTGGTGGAGAAGGTCGCCTCTCTTGAGGGGGGCGAATCGGGCCAGACCTTCTCCTCGGGGATGGCGGCGATAACGGCCGTCGCCCTATCCCTCCTGAAGAAGGGCGACCAGATCATATCGACGGACGTGGTTTACGGCTGCACCTACGGCCTCTTCTCCTCGATCTTCACCAGGTTCGGGATCGAGGTCAGCTTCGTCGACACCTCAGACCTGGAGGCGGTCGCCGAAGCGCTGGGAAAAAAGACCAGGATGATCTTCCTGGAGACGCCGGCAAACCCCACCATGACCGTCTGCGACATCAGAGCCATCTCGAAGCTGGGACAAGAGGCCGGTGCTGTCACCGTCGTGGACAACACCTTTGCCTCCCCCCGGTTTCAAAGGCCCCTGGCCCTCGGGGCCGACGTCGTCCTTCACAGCTGTACAAAGTACATCGGAGGTCACGCCGACCTTCTGGGCGGGATCGTCATCGGAGAGGAGGAGTTTGTAGAGGAGATGGCTCCCGTCGTCCACAACACCGGGGGGACGATGGCCCCGCTGGAGGCTTGGCTCTGCATCCGGGGGCTCAAGACCCTCCACCTGAGGATGGAGCGGCACGCCAGCAACGCGATGAAGGTCGCGAGATTTCTGGAGGGTCATCCGAAGGTGGCCTGGGTCAGATACCCGGGCCTGGCCAGCCACCCTCAGCACGAGGTGGCGAAAAAGCAGATGTCCGGCTTCGGCGGCATGTTGTCCTTCGGGATAAAAGGAGGGATCGAGGCCGGAAGGAGGCTGATGGACGGGGTCGAGCTCTGCTCCCTCGCCGTCAGCCTCGGCGCCGTCGACACCCTGATTCAGCATCCCGCCTCCATGACCCACGCCGACGTCCCCGCAGCGGTCAGAAAGAAGACTGGGATCACCGACGACCTGGTGAGGCTCTCGGTGGGGATCGAAGATGCCGAAGACATAATCGCCGACCTGGACCAGGCCCTGGATAAGGCCTGAGGTTATGAGTTATCGATTATTGATCAGCAATCGGTCAGGGCGGATGCCTGCTTCGACCCTATCTTTCAGGGCTTTGTTCATCTCTTCAAAGCCGGAGAGGGTCTGATCGATGCTCTTGGCCATAAAGGGAACCAGAAGTCCAGAAAACGCCTCTCGCTGAACGAAACTCACCCTCTCGGCCCCTCGGGGCTCGATCTCGAAGATGTGCTCTCCGTCGAAGAGGCCGGAAAGCCAGAGCCGCCCCTTCCACCGCAGCTCTCTATTCGGGACGACCTTGGTCACGACTGGCCGGAAGGCCACTGCCTTACCGCCCGGAGGCCTTATCTGGACTCTCAATCTCGCCCCCTCCTCTGCTTCTCCCACCACCGGCCTCATGAAGGCGTTCCACTCTCTAAAGGCCTCAAAGTCGGTCAGAGCTTTCCAGACCTCCTCCGGCGAGGCCAAAATCTCGATCTCGCTTTTTATCTCCTTTCTGAACATGGCCATATCGTCCTTGTTTTTATTACTTCAGGAGCGCGAAGGTTCACGAACACCACCACATTTAGGTAAGGGATGAAGTGAACACTCAGCTTGTTATTGTTCTTTTTTAAATTGATTAAAACATTGTTTCTTAAAATGAAGTTGTTTTTGGCATATTCAACATCGGTGGTGCCACCCTATGGTTAGGATGTGATACGAAATAAGAGTTATTGTTTTTATGTATCCTGGGACTGATTATGCGACCATTTAGCGCGTTCAATTTTGCGCTGTATTGTAGCTTCTTTGCTGATATAATTATATAACTTCCCCCACATCACATCCAACATCGATCTATCAAAATCCATGACACGTTCATCTTGATATATCATACCATTGAATTGAAATACAATTATTTGATGGCCATTGGTCACAACATAACATGCAGGTAATAATGCTTGAGCATAAGACTTAGCTTGGCCAATGTGGTCAACAGTAATCCCTTTCTTACTATCCTTGGCTTCGACAACCAATAGAACGTCATCAATATTCCTACTAGCTCCATTGAACAGAACAACGTCCGCCTGTTTTGTTGTCTGACGGACACCTTCAAACATTTTTACAGGATAGCCAATCGCAATATCTTCATGCTCATATCCGAGTTTTTTTAACAGCGACATTACGAAATCATACTCGACTTCCCGTTCGCTCTCAAATTCCAACATTTTTATTTTGTCAAACCACTCTATAGATGGCACCACGGGTGGTGGGGTGGTGGAGTAATTGGTGGCCAAATAGTAAGCAAAATCCAATCGTCTTTATCTTCTTTGCCAAGCACTTTTCCCGACTTTACGGAGATGCTCAAATTTTGCTCGGTGAGAATGCGTTCTACTCGTTCTACAACTTTAGGCGTTCTCCTCTTAACTCGGAATCGCCTCCAAAAAGTAGTACTTTTCAATTTTCTCTCACGATTGTTAGCTTGTTTAACGGACTCATACGTTTCTAAGGCAATCTCTGCATAACTCTTCCTGGTCATGAATTTTTTCCTCGTTATTCTATTGTGTTCGTATCTAACTTATTTCGGTATCTTTGCCACTAGAAATATGTTTCGAGAACTAGACGTGGGTACGTTCTTTCCCATGCAGCCAATTCTCGAAACCTTAGATGCTATCTCTCAGTCTGCGATCTAGCCCCAGATCTCATCCGCCCCGTCGAACCAGTCCGGGGGCTGCCAGCCCGGCCTTGGCCGTTCGCCCTCGAACTCCTCCACCTCGACCACCGACTTGGCGTAGACCGGCTGCATGGAGGGACCGTCCACGGACCTCGGATCGACCTCCACCAGGTTCACGAACCTCCCGCTCCAGAGGGCTTCAACCTCGTAGGCGATTCTCACCTTCTCTCCGGGACCGATATCAATAATGTTCCAGGTGACCACGCCGTTCTCGCAAGTGGCAAAGGTCGGCGACGAGTCGATGAGCCTCATCCCGTCCGGAAGCCGATCGGTCACCGTCGCCACCAAGGTGGCATCACCGAGGTTCTCTATCTCCAGGCCGTACAGGACGTGGTTTGGAACAGCCTCGTCGACCGTCCCCGTCTTGACGACGGATACGCCTTCTGCAGAGCAGCAGGAGAGCCAGTTGATCTCGATGGCGGAGAAGTTTGCGGCATAGACCCAATCTCCGCCGTCGCCGCCGAAGGCCTCGGCCCGGTTCACCAGCTCGCCGCCCCGGAAGTTCGTCACGTCGAGGACGAGCTCGATGGTGAATACGTCATCTGGCGAGATGTGGGTGAGAGACCAGTTGGCGCCAGCGGAGGTGAAGGTCGGCTTGAGGTTCGATCTGACGAAACTCGATCCAGGCGGGAAGAGGTCTCTTACCAGGACCGGCTCCAGGGTCCTATCCCCATCGTTCTCCAGGGTTATGACGTATTCCGCCAGGGTCCTCTCGTCCTCATAGACGAGGGAGCCCTCCTTGGTCACTTTGAGATAGGGCTGACGATAGCCGGAGGCGGAAGTAAGCTGGACGTTTCGCTGGAGGGAGTAGTCGCCCCTGTACTGCTCATCCATATCGATATCTTCGTCCGAGACCACCCTGTAACGGGCCGTCCCCGAAAAGTTGGCCTCGGTCTTCATCTCGCCGAGGCCGAACGCCACCGTCGTCTTCTCCAGCTGGCTCACCCCGGAGTACTCCTCGCCGATGTAGCTTTCGCCCGCCCGTTTGGAGCTTACGCCCTCGCTCCACCTGAGAGAGAGGTTCGTCGCTGGGCCGCCACCGACGGCGAAGGTCGTGGGTCGGTGATCGAGGGAGACCGACTTGGCGATGTAATTGGTGTAGGTGTTGATCGCTTCTTCGGACTGGTAGGATCCCGTCCCCGACTCGTGGGTCTTCTGTCCATCCCCGACCTTTTTATTCACCGCCACAAACCCCGTCCCCGAGACGGACCTTTCAGAGGCTATGTTCGAACCGTAGTCGTCGACCCTCTCGCTGATCCTGAAGCTGCCGGAGTAGTCTTCGGAAGCCTCAAAGGCCGGGGTGTCCTGGGGAGTCCCGTTGGGGCTGGACATTTTGTACACCCCCAGGCTGGCTGACCCGTCGAACGTCGATTCTACCTCCATCTCGGTCCCGTTGCCGTCCACGCCGATGGCAGCCTCTCGATTGAGGGAGTCTCCGTAAAGGTAAGACTCCTTCATCGCCGTGCCCGTGGCCGAGTTTCTCATAACTGTGATCTTTGTGAACCCTCCGCCGAAAGTCGATCTCGATATCTCCAGGACCGGACGGGAGAGGGAGTTGTTCTCCGATACTCTGATCGACGATTCCTGTAAAACCTTCTCATCTGCGCCCCCACCCCACCCCGAGAGGGCCAGGAGAAAACAAGCGCTAACGGCCAGCAACATCGAGAAACTGCGCACCAACCACCCACCTCCAAAACGGGACGAAAACCCGAGATTCCGGGCCACCCGTCATATCTATATCTTACACCTTTTTAAACCCATTTGAGTTACCAGGAAGTTGGGATTTTCTGAGGGTGAAGTTGTTGGCTGAGATATCGGTTCTGGCGGAGGGGTATGTCGCAAAATTAGAGGGCGGGCGACTTCGGGCCTCGCCGTCGGCGGTCCTGATAGAGGACGCCGGGAACAGGGTCCTGGTTGACCCTGGAGCCGATGAAAGGGGGCTTCTCTCCGGCCTCTCTCGAAAGGGCCTTTCTTCCGAGGATGTGGACCTTATATTCGTCACCCATTCTCACCTCGACCACATCCTCAACTTGAGGCTCTTTCCGGAGACTGAGGTCTGCGATTCGGGCTTCATCTACCGGGGTGACGAGGAGATCCCTTACGGAAAATTCGTCCCGGGAACAGAGATCGAGGTCCTGCCAACCCCCGGCCACACCCCGGATCACGCGTCCCTTCTGGTTCCGGCCGGGGGCGAGATCTGGCTTGTGGCAGGAGACCTCTTCTGGTGGGGCGACGGTGCCGTCCAGAGGACTGATCTTCCATCTCTCTTGGAGCTGGAAGACGAATACGCCTGCGATACGGAGGCCCTGAAGACGAGCAGGATGATGGCGCTCGCAAGGGCCGACGTCGTGATCCCGGGCCACGGGAAGATCTTCCGCCCTCGCGGGAGGCGTCTCTCTGGAATCCGATAGTCACCTTTTAGTAGTTTTTGAGGAGGGTTTGTAACCATGCAAGAGGAGATCTTCTGCCCCGAATGTGGCGACTTCACAGAACACGTCACCGTCAAGCTCGGACGGGAGCACCTCGTCAAATGCGAGGTCTGCGGGACGGTCCATCCCACCAAACTGGAGAGGACGAGGCTTGCGACTCTTAGGGTCATTATCAGCGCCACCGACGCCTCCGAGCGTCGCACCATCGAGATCCCGGCGGATGACTTCCTCAAGGTGGGGGGCGAGCTTCTGGTGGACGACGGGGTCGGGGACGTCGCGATGGTCGAGATCACCTCCATCGAGCTGGAGGGCGAACGGCGGGAAGAGACGGCTCGGGCCGGAGAGGTGAAGACCCTCTGGACCAGGGCCATCGACGAGGTGACGGTGAAGGTCTCGGTCCACTGGAGGGGAAAGACATCATCCTACAACGTACCCGCCAGGGGGGATGAGGCCTTCCACGTGGGCGAAGTGAGGATCGCCGACGGGAGAAAGTTCAGGGTGGAGAAGATCAAGCTTCGCGACGGGCGATCTTTGGACAGCGCCCTCGCCAAAGATATAACCAGGGTCTGGGGGGGCGCCCTTTGATGAAAGACGATATGCTGAAGATGCTCCGGGGAAACATAAGCGACCGGGTCGTGGAGGCGATGGGCAAGGTCCCACGCGAGCTCTTCGTCCCGGACGGCATACGCCACATGGCCTACGAGGACCACCCACTCCCCATCGGCGAGGGGCAGACGATATCCGCCCCCCACATGGTGGCGATCATGTGCGACGTCCTGGACCTCGGAGAGGGGATGGCTGTTCTGGACGTGGGGACCGGCTCCGGCTACCACGCCGCGGTGATGGCGGACCTGGTGGGCCCCGAGGGGCACGTCTACTCCATCGAGAGGGTCCCGGAACTGGTGGTCTTCGCCCGTCGGAACCTGAGAGAGGCGGGGATCGAGAACGTGACCGTCGTCGAGGGGGACGGAAGCGTTGGCCTTCCCGATCACGCCCCCTACGACCGGATCAACGTGGCTGCGACGGCGCCGAAGGTTCCCGAGCCCCTCAAAGAGCAGCTGAAGGTGGGAGGAAAGCTGGTGGTCCCCGTGGGGACCTGCTACCAGGAGCTCGTCCTCGTCATCAGGACCGAAGAGGGCTTCGAGCTGGAGCACCACGGCGGCGTCGTCTTCGTCCCCCTCATCGGAGATTACGGCTTCAAGATCTGAAGGATTGACCAAAGGGTTATCTTGATCTGAGTTGACCTTCAAATCGATGAAGCCTGTCACCCTCATTATCATGGACGGGTTTGGCGAGAGCGACGAGATCGAGGGGAACGCCGTCGCCTCCGCCAGGACCCCCAACATCGACCGACTCAAAAGCTCTTATCCCTTCACCACCCTCGGCGCTGCGGGGCTGGACGTGGGCCTTCCCCCCGGTCAGATGGGAAACTCCGAGGTGGGCCACCTCAACCTCGGCGCGGGGAGGGTGGTATACCAGGACTACACCAGGATCAACCTCGCCATCGAGGACGGCTCGTTCTACGAAAACTCGGTCCTGATCGAGGCCATAGACCGGGCGAAGGAGATGGGCTCTGCCCTCCATCTGATGGGCCTTCTCTCCGACGGCGGGGTCCACAGCCACAACACCCACCTCCGCGCCCTCCTCAGGCTGGCGAAAGAGAGGGGTCTGGAGAGGGTCTGGATCCACGCCATCCTGGACGGGAGAGACGTTCCTCCAAGAAGCTCCCTCGGCTACTTCCGGGAGCTGGAGGAGGAGATCAGATCGATCGGCGTGGGCAAGGTGGCCACAGTCGCCGGCAGGTATTACTCCATGGACCGGGACAGAAGATGGGAGAGGACAGAGCTCGCCTATCGGGCCATGACCTCTGGTCAGGGACTCCAGGCCGACAGCCCTGAGGAGGCGGTGAGGGCAGGCTACGACCGGGGCGAGGACGACGAGTTTCTCAAGCCGACAGTGGTGGACACCGAGGGCATGGTCGAAGACGGCGACAGCCTCATCTTCTTCAATTTTCGGCCAGACCGGGCCCGCCAGATCACCAAGGCCTTTGTAAGCTCCGACTTCTGCGAGTTCGATCGGGAAAAGATAGACGTCCACTTCGTCTGCATGACCCAGTACGAGGAGTCGATCCCGGCCCCCGTCGCCTTCCCCGCCGAGTACCTCAGCGATACCCTCGGCGAGGTGGTGAGCAGGGCCGGTTTGAGACAACTCCGTATCGCCGAGACGGAGAAGTACGCCCACGTCACCTTCTTCTTCAACGGCGGCCGGGAGGAGGCGAGCCCCGGCGAGGACAGGGTCCTGATACCCTCGCCGAAGGTGGCCACCTACGACCTGAAGCCGGAGATGAGCGCCTTTGAGGTGACCGACGCCGTGGTCGAGAAGATCGATGAGGGGGCATACGACCTCATCGTCCTCAACTACGCCAACTCGGACATGGTCGGCCACACTGGTATCTTCGATGCGGCGGTGAAGGCGGTGGAGGCGGTGGACGAATGCGTGGGAAGGGTCGTCAATGAGGTCCTGGCCCGAGGCGGAGCCGTCCTCCTGACCGCAGACCACGGGAACGCCGAGCAGATGGAGAATGAGGCGACCGGCCAGCACCACACCGCCCACACCACAAACCCCGTCCCCTTCGTTCTGATCAGGGACGGCGATAGAGCGAGGCTCCGCGGTGGCGGGATCCTCGCCGACGTCGCCCCCACGGTTTTGGACCTCTTGGGCCTTCCGGCTCCCGCGGCCATGACCGGAACGTCTCTGATCGCCAAAGATTAAGCCAAAGAAGTTCAGATGGTCATCTGTCATGGATTTGTGCTGGAACAAGTTTCGAACCTACCTTCAGGTCAGCCAGGCTTACAAGATAGCAAGGCGCCTCTTCGTGATGAACGCCTTCGACGGGATCCTCACCATCATGGGCGTGGTCATCGGCGCCCACTTCTCCGGGCTGACGAACCCTGACATCGTCATCAAGGCGGGGGTTGGCGGGAGCATAGCCCTGGGGATCTCAGGCATGAGCAGCGCCTACCTGGCGGAACGGGCCGAGAGGAGGAGGGACCTGAAGAAGCTTGAGTCTGCCATGCTCATCGACCTCAAGAAGAGCCAGTTTGCGAGAGCCTCTGAGTTTGCCATCATCGTCGTAGCCCTGGTGAACGGGATCAGCCCAGCCATGGGAGCCATCCTCGTGATTCCTTACCTCTTTGTGCCGAGGATCGATATTGAGTCGGCCTTCATGGCTTCTCTCGCCCTCGGCCTGGGGTGCCTCTTCATCCTGGGGCTCTTTCTGGCCAAGATCAGCCACGAACGGATGATCACCTCGGGCATCCGGCTGATCCTGGTGGGGCTTTTGACGATCGCCATCGTCAGCTTCGTCTCCGCACCAGGATCGATATAGGAGGACATCGATTGTACGGCGGCATGGGCTTTGAGACCGACACTTTCCTTGAGATCTGTCTTGAGCTTCCGGAGAGGCACAAAGTCGAGCTCGGCCCCGCCAGGTTGGACGTGATCCTCCGGGAGGGTGGGATCCTGGACTCCCAGATCGAGAACCTGCGTAAGGGGAGGTACGGGCCAGGAAGGGCGACCTATCTTGAAGAAGTTTTACTTCCCAGGCTGGAGAGAAAGTGCCTCGATATTCTGGAGGGGCTTATGCCAGAATCGAGAGTTCTGCGCGAGTCTGAGGTCAGAGAAGCCTTTAATAGGGCCCGGGTCAGCATAAACTTGCTGAGATATATGGAGCTTTATCGATACCTGGATTCGAAGACGCAAAAGATGCTGGAGGCGTTGAGAGATCTGGTAGGTTTTAAGACCGTCGCCCCTCCAGGGGATAACTATCATGAGATCGTCGACTACCTGATCCCCATCTTCAGGGAGCTGGGGTTTGAGACGGAGAAGGTGGTGATGCCCCAGGAGATCTTCGATCAGAGGTGTGGGATGGCGGGGCTAGTTGGTGA
>Ga0272442_10003071_pt1 | contig 23680 bp, 21 predicted proteins | sample SSMForm2O_FD_200262 | JGI IMG/M metagenome (GOLD analysis project Ga0272442, IMG submission 200262) | Marine sediment archaeal communities from Little Sippewissett salt marsh, Falmouth, MA, United States - SSM-Form-2O | ecosystem: Environmental > Aquatic > Marine > Wetlands > Sediment ...
ACGCGGATGATTTCGGCCCTATAGAGGAGGCCTGCGGATGCCCGGCCTGCGCCGGGGGATACACAAGGGCCTATGTTAGACATCTTATCGCGGCTTCGGAACTGCTTGGCCTGAGATTAGTTTCGTTGCATAATGTCTATTTTTATGTTAAACTTATGAGAGATATCAGGACCGCGATAGACGCCGGCAGATTCGCGGGTTTCAAAGAGGAATTTTTAAAAAATTACAGGGATTGACCATAATCCATATCTAAGGGAGGTAATATGTATTTCGTCTTGGCCCAAAATGCGGCGCAGAAACCGCCGATGTCGGCCCATTTCATATTCATAGGGCTGATCTTTCTTATATTCTATCTTTTAATAATAAAGCCGCAAAAGCAAAAGCAGCGGGAGCATCAAAAGATGATAGATGCGGTCAAGAAAAACGACGAGGTAATCACTATCGGCGGGATCCACGGCACTATAGTGGGCACAAAAGACAAGACCGTAGTATTGCGCGTAGCCGACAATGTAAAAATAGAACTCCAGAAAAGCGCCATCGCCGGATTTAAAAAGGACAAGCCGGAAGCCGCGATTGAGGAGCAGGGGCAGTAAAACCGCCTGTAAAATCAAATCTTTAAGGAGAAGATATGTACGGAAACCTTAGACTGAAATCTATTTTAATCATAGCGCTTGTGGCCTTCGCGGTATGGAGGGCGTATCCTCCGTTTGACCAATTCGGCGATGACGGGGCCCTCATCAGGGAAGGCAAGTTGAATTTGGGTCTGGACCTTCAGGGCGGGATGTACCTGGTGCTTGAGGTCGACGCGTCCGGGCTTGAGGAGGCCTCCGGCAAAGACGCGCGGCTGAGGGCGATAGAGATCCTGCGCAACAGACTGGATCCGCAGGGCATAAAGGAATACCCGATTTATCCGCAGGGCGAGGACAGGATAGTCATACAGTTGCCCGGGGAGACAGACAGGGAAAGGGTCATCAAACGCATCAAAAGGGTGGCGCATCTTGAGTTTAAGATCGTCTCCGACGACATAAACAAGACAAAATCGGCCCTCGAAGGCAGTGTGCCGCCCGGATATGAGATGAAGACACTTGAGGGGAAACCCATTCTTTTAGAGAAGCGGGCGGTTTTGACGGGCGAGGCCCTCACCGACGCGAGGGTGGATTTCAGCCAGAGGACGTTCGGGGAGCCCTATGTATCGCTTAGTTTCAACAGCAAGGGCGCGCGTATGTTCTCGCAGATTACCGGAAAGAACGTGAATAAACGCCTGGCGATATTATTGGACGGCGTCGTGCAGTCGGCGCCTGTTATAAGGGAAAGGATACCTTCGGGTAGGGCCCAGATAACCGGTAAATTTTCCATAGATGAGGCGAACGACCTGGCCATAGTGCTTAGGGCGGGCGCCCTGCCGGCCCCGGTGAACGTTATAGAGGAAAGGACAGTAGGCCCTACCCTGGGAAAGGACTCCATCGAAAAAGGCATCAAGGCAATAATAATCGGCAGCATTGCCGTTCTTTCGTTTATGGCGCTTTATTATCTCATAGCGGGCATCATAGCCAATTTCGCCCTTTGCATGAATTTGGCGTTGATACTGGGGGCGCTGAGTTATTTCAAGGCGACCTTGACATTGCCGGGCATCGCGGGGTTGGTGCTGACTATCGGCATGGCGGTGGACGCAAACGTCCTTATATTCGAGAGAATAAAAGAAGAGATCAGGACGGGTAAGACACTTCATTCGGCCATTACAGGAGGGTATAACAAGGCCTTTTTGACGATACTCGATGCGAATGTGACCACCCTTATAACGGCGCTTATCTTGTTTCAGTTCGGCACGGGCCCGGTGCGCGGTTTCGCGACGACCCTTTCGATAGGCATATTGGCGAGTATGTTCACGGCCATAATCGGCACAAGGACGGTATTTGACATATTGACGAAAAATAAAATCATCTCCAGGCTGCGCATGCTGAACATCATAAAACAGCCCAAGGTGGATTTTATGTCCAAAAGGCGCGCGGCTTACGCCGTTTCGCTCATTATAATCATCATCGGCGTCGTGGTATTCATGGGCAAGAGAGAGGGGAATTTCGGTATCGACTTTACCGGAGGGACCGTGCAGCAGTTTCGCTTCACGAAGCCCGTTTCCCTAAAGGAAATAAGGTCGTCTTTGAGGGCGATGGATTCACCCGAGGCCACTATCCAGACATTCGGCGGAAACAGGGAAGTGATAATCAGGACTTTTGAGGATACCTCGGATATGATGACAGAAAGATTCCGCGAGGACTTCGCCGAAAATACTTTCGAGGTGACGAGGGTGGAAAAGGTAGGCCCGTCCATAGGAAAGGATTTGAGAGAAAAGGCGTTTCTCGCCCTGATTTACGCTATGGCGGGGATATGCCTTTATATATCTGTGCGGTTCCAGTTCAAATTCGCCATAGCGGCGATTATAGCGCTTTTTCACGATGTCCTGATAAGCGTGGCCGCGCTGGCCTTGACGGGCAGGGAGATAACCCTTCCTGTTATAGCGGCCCTGTTGACCGTAGTCGGATATTCGATAAACGACACGATAGTCATATTCGACAGGATACGCGAGGACCTGAAGATAATGAGAAAATCCGGCCTGAGGGACATACTCAACCTCAGCGTGAACCAGACGTTGTCAAGGACTCTGCTTACATCAGCGACCACGCTTTTAGTGGTGCTGTCGCTTTACTTATTCGGCGGCGAGGTAATAAAGGATTTCTCGTTTGTCCTGCTCGTCGGCGTTATGGTAGGCACTTATTCCTCTGTTTTTATCGCCAGCCCGATACTGCTTGATTGGCAGCTCAAGAGACAGTAAAAGATAAAACCGCGGGCGGATTATGCGTGGTCACGGAGATTATTATAAAATAGGCCAGAGGAGCGTCGTCTTTCTTATAATTGTCAATGCGGCCCTTTTCGCGGTGAAGTTTGCCGGCGGCGTTTTAGGAAAAAGCCACGCCCTGATAGCGGATTCCTTTCACACCGCGAGTGATATACTGACAAGCCTGGCGGTGCTGGCCGGATTCAAATACGCGAGCGTCCCGCCCGACGCGCGTCATCCATACGGCCATGGCAAGGCCGAATCCGTGGCCGCAAAGATAGTTTCCTTGATTTTGATAGCGCTGGGGCTCAAGGTAATCTATGATTCCTCGACGGTCCTTCTGCTTCACAAATTTCAGACCCCCCGCAACATAGCGCTGTGGGCGGTGATCCTTTCCATAGCGGTAAAGGAGGCGCAATACCGCTATGCCATGAGATACGGCAAGAAGATACAGAGCTCTTTATTGGTAGCCGACGCGTGGCATCACCGCTCGGACGCCTTTTCTTCGGTAGCGGCGCTCATAGGCATAGCGGGAGCCAGGTTCGGCCTTAGGGCGCTGGACCCCGTTGCCGGACTGGTCATAGGCGCTTTTGTAATCAAGATAGGATGCGGCATTTTTCATAAGGCCCTCGATGAATTGCTGGACGGGGCGCTGCCTTCCAAGATTACCGGACGCATCGGAAAGACGGCGCTTAGGACCGAGGGTGTGAGAAAGGTCGCGGTTTTGAAGGCGAGAAAAATCGGACTTGAGATACTGGTGGATATGACTATCGAGGTGGATAAAGATATGACGGTCGAGGAGGCGCATCTCATAACCGCGAAAGTAAGAAGGGCGATATTTAAAGAAGTGTCAAATGTAAAGGACGTGTTGATACACGTGGAGCCGTACAGAGGTTGAATCGACTATAGAGAGCGGATTATGACCGAGAGGATATGGAAGATACCGAAGCCGGATAAGGAGCTTGGGGCAAGGCTCGCCAAGGAGTGCGGCATAACGCCCGTGATCGCGCAGCTTTTGATAAATCGCGATATAAAAGACGCCCGCGCGGTTGAGCGTTTTTTGCGCGCGGACATATCTTTTTTACACGACCCGTTTCTCCTTAAGGATATGACCGCCGCTGTCGAGCGCATAAAAAAGGCGGTATCCAAGGGTGAAAAGATAATGGTTTACGGCGATTACGATGTGGACGGCATCAGCGCCGCGGCCCTGCTTAAAAGGGTCCTGAGGGATCTTGGTGGCCACGTAACCGCGTATATACCCGACAGAATAGAGGAAGGATACGGGCTCAATAAGGAAGCGGTTAAAACGGCCCACAGAGAGAAGGTATCCCTTCTCATAACGGTCGATTGCGGTATCAGCGGAAAGACCGAGGTGGAATATCTGACCAGCCTGGGGATAACCGCTATAATAACGGATCACCACAAGATATCCGAGGGCTCTTTTCCCTCAAAGGCATACGCCGTCATCAACCCGATGCAGAAAGACTGCCCGTATCCCTTCAAACATCTTTCCGGCGTCGCCGTCGCTTATAAGCTCGCCCAGGCCCTGGTAAGGGGCTCCGGTTACGATATAAATTCCCATTTAGACCTTGTCGCGTTAGGGACTATTCAGGATATGGTGCCCCAGCTCGACGAAAACCGGATACTTACCAGGCGCGGGCTTATCAGAATCAACAATACGGATAAAGAGGGGATACGGGCCTTGATAGAGGTATCCGGATTAAAAGGAAAGACGATTTCCGCCAGGGAAGTCGGTTATATGCTGGGTCCAAGGATAAACGCCGCGGGCAGGGTGAGCTCCGCCAAAATAGCCCTCCGCCTGCTTATGACCGAGGATAAAAGCGAGGCGTCGAAGCTGGCCGGCGTATTGAACAGGGAGAATAAGAACAGGCAGAGGATAGGCAGCTCTATCCTGCGCGAGGCCGTGAACAAAGTCGAAAACGAGGTAAATTTTAAAGAGGAAAAAGTGATCGTCCTGGAAGGGGACGACTGGCATCCCGGCGTGATAGGGATAGTAGCATCAAGGATAGCCGAAAAGTTTAACAGGCCGACCGTAATGGTGTCTTTTGACGGCGGAGACGAGGGGAGAGGGTCCGGGCGCTCCGTAAGGAATTTTCATCTTTTTGAGGCATTGACTCAGTGCAGGGATTTTCTGACCAGATTCGGAGGCCACGCCTCGGCCTGCGGCCTTGGGATAATGAGAAAGGACTTGAACGAATTCAGGGCGAGGTTGAATACTCTGGCCTCCGGCCGCATGGAGAAGAAGGATCTTATCAGGACCCTGGATATAGACATGGAGCTTTCGCTCAGGCATCTAAGCCCCGGATTCATCGCCGAACTCGAGCGGATATCCCCGCATGGGCCCGGAAACCCGCCTCCGATATTTTCATCGCGGACGCTAAGGCTGAAAAGCCGGCCTCGCTATCTTCGCAGGGAAGGGGTAAAATTGTGGCTTTCCGACGGAAGTGTTACATGCGAGGCGATAGGCTTCGGCATGAATGATATGATAGGCGAGATACTACAGGGCGACAGCATCGATGTGGCCTACAGCCCCTCCATCAACAGATGGGGCGGACTCGAAACCTTACAGCTGGAACTTGTTGACGTGAAGGCGAATTTAATCTGACGAGGAGCTCTTTTATTTACCGTGTTTTCGCGGCAAATAGGCGCTTGTGGGCGCGGGGCGTATATGATCGGTCAAGCGGCCTTTTTTACTTTTCCGGCCTTTAGGCATTTCGCGCATACCCTGATCCTCTTTACCTCGCCGTTAACTATGGCCTTGACTCTTCTTAGGTTCGGGATGAAACGGCGCTTGCTTATTCCCGTTATCCGCTGGCCCACGCCGCCTTTTTTCTTGGCCAGTCCCCGTCTTGATATGGTTCGTCCGGCCGAGGGCCTTTTTCCGCATATCGCACATACTTTTGACATAATAAATACCTCGTTTGGTTTGAGCATAAAATGTTATCACAGGATGGAAGGAAATGCAAGTAAAATCTCATCCGTTGAAGCAAAAGGCGCAATACCTTAAAGGCGTCGGGCCTAAACGGGCGCAACAGCTCTCGAGACTGGGGATAACTACCGTAGGCGACCTGATCTATTATATGCCGCGCAGGTATGAGGACAGGAGGAAGATATCCCCGATAAAGGATGTTGCGCCCGGTTCGCTTTATACCGTAAAGGGGAGGATAAAAAGGCACGGTATATGGAAGAGCAAAAAGGGACTCCTTATATATGATATGGTGATAACCGACGGGACCGGCAGCATACACGGCGTATGGTATAACCAGCCGTACCTCAAGAGGCACTTCAGCGGCGCGCGGCATATAATACTTTGCGGAAACGTGGAGAAATTTAAATATCTGCAGATGGCCCATCCGGATTACGAGGTCCTGGATGAAGCCGACAAGACGCCGGACGCGTTAAATATAGGGCGCATTGTCCCTATATATCCTCTTACACGGGATGTTACGCAGAAATATCTAAGGGGCATCATCAGCGGCGCGCTGGAGAATAGCGTAAATACGCTTAAAGAGACGCTTCCTACGCCGGTAAGGGCCAGGAATCGGCTCGCCGACATAAAGTTCGCCGTTAAAAATATACATTTTCCGGACACGCCGGAAGGCCTGAAGATGGCTTACAGAAGGCTGGTCTTCGAGGAATTCTTTATTCTCGAGGCCGCCCTGGCATTGACGAAGAACAAGATGAAAAAGGTCCTCAGGGGTATAGAGCACAGAGTCGAGAAAGGCCTTTTTGAGTCTTTCAAGAAAATGCTTCCCTTCGCGCTTACAAAGGAGCAGGCGAAGGCGATGAAAGACCTTGAGGAAGATATGAAGGCCCCGCGTCCCATGAACAGGCTGCTTGAGGGCGAGGTCGGAAGCGGCAAGACGATAGTCGCTATGTATGCCCTGTTTTTGACGATAAAAAACTCCTTTCAGGGCGCTGTGATGGCCCCTACCGAGATACTTGCCCAGCAGCATTATATGACGATGAGCGAATTCTTTATGCCGCTCGGTATAAACGTTTGCCTGCTTACCGGCGGCACGGGCGGCGAGGCGAGAAAAAAGGCGCTGGCGTCGATCAAGAGCGGGGAGGCGGATATAATAATCGGAACGCACACGCTTATACAGGAAGAGATTTCGTTTGACAGGATAGGGACGGTCATCATCGACGAGCAGCATAAATTCGGGGTATCTCAGCGCGCGCTTTTAAGGAAGAAAGGCGTAAAATCGGATGTGCTGATCATGACCGCCACCCCGATACCGAGGACGCTGGCGCTTACCGTCTACGGCGACCTGGATATCTCAGTTATGCGCGGCCTGCCTGAAGGCAGGGCGCCGGTTTCCACATACTGGGTGGAGGAGGAAAGAAAAGACAAGCTTTATAAATTTTTGGCGGAGGAGATATCGGCCGGCAGACAGGCCTATGTCGTATGCCCCCGAATAGGAGAAGGCGCCGAAAGCGGATTGACATCGGCGATATCCGTGTATGAACGCCTTAAGACGCGCGTTTTTCCCGGACTCAAGACAGCCATTATCCACGGAAGGATGAAGAGCCGCGAGAAGGAAAAGATCATGCGGGATTTCAAACGAAACAAGATAAATATACTGGTATCGACCTCGCTGATAGAGGTCGGCATAGACGTGCCGAACGCGACGGTTATGGTCATCGAGAACGCCGACAGGTTCGGCCTGGCCCAACTGCACCAGCTGCGCGGCAGGATAGGCAGGGGCGAGCACAAGTCGTACTGCATACTTCTTTCCGATCCGAAAAACGAAAAGGCCAAAAAGCGGCTTGAGGCCTTTGAGAGGGTGCAGGACGGTTTTGAGCTGGCTGAAGAGGACATGTCTATAAGGGGGCCGGGGCAGCTATTGGGCCTAAAGCAGCACGGCCTGCCGGAGATGAGATTAGGCGACATATCCGCGGACAGGGATATCCTCGAGCTCGCCAGGCGCGAGGCGTTCGAACTCGTCGAGAAAGACAGCGGCCTGAAGGACGAGAAAAACAGAAACCTGCGCGAAGTAATATTGGAAAGATACAAAGGCAAAATGACCTTTTTAAGGATAGGCTGATTATGCGCGTGATATCGGGTAAATACGCCTCCAGGATTATAAAGATGCCTAAAGGCGCGAAGATAAGGCCCACAAAAGACCGCGTAAGGGAGGCGCTGTTCGGTATAATAGCCGGCTGTGTCCCCGGCGCGAAGGTGCTTGACGCCTTTTCCGGCAGCGGCGCCTTTGGCATCGAGGCGATATCCCGGGGCGCTGCCAGGGCCGTGTTTGTCGAAAACGATAAAAGATGCGTAAGGGCGATAAAAGAAAACCTGAAGGCCCTTGCGGTGGAGGAGGAAAAGACGCTGGTAATCAAGGCGGACGCCTTAAGGGCGCTTGATATACTGGCCAAAAGAGGGGAGAAATTCGACGTAGTATTGCTTGATCCTCCTTACTGCGGGGGGATGGCAAAAAAAAGCTTGCTTAAACTGGACGGGCATGTTATACTAACCCCTCTTTGTATTATTGTCGCCGAACACCATAAAAACGACACATTGCCGGATAAACTGGAATTTATAACCTCTTATCGCGTGGCGTGTTACGGAGATATCCGGTTGAGTTTTTACGGTTTGAAAGACAAGCGAGACGCCTGATATGAAAAAGGCCGCTGTATACGCGGGCAGTTTCGATCCCGTGACATACGGACATATAGATATCATAAAAAGGACGGCGCGCGTATTTGACGAGGTCATCGTCGCGGTCGCGCGCAACACGGAAAAAATGCCTCTCTTTGACGTCAGGGAGAGGATATCCATGCTGAAGACGGCCACGCGGGGGATCTCCGGCGTAAAGATCAGGGATTTTGCCGGCCTCGCCGTAGATTACGCCGAAAAGTGCGGCGCGAATGTCCTTATACGGGGACTCAGGATGGTCTCCGATTTTGAATATGAATTCCAGATGGCGTTGACGAACCGAAAACTTAAGGGAAAAATAGAGACGATTTTTCTGATGCCAAACGAGGCGTATTCCTATCTTTCAAGCACGCTTATTAAAGAGGCGGCTATGCTGGGGGCCGATATAGGGCATTTCGTTCCGAAATTTATCGAGAAAAAGATCAAGGCGAAATTAAAATCCAAATAAAAATGGACCCGATAACGTTATTAAGAAAACAGGCGAAGAAAGACCTAAAAAAAATCGTACTTCCGGAAAGCGAAGACGAAAGGATTATTGAGGCCGGTTTCCGGATAGCGAAGGAAAAGATAGCCAGGATAGTCTTTCTCGGAGATAAAGGTGATATCGAAAAGAGGCTCCGGCCGTTCGGCGCGGCGGACCGCGGCATGATAGAGGTATCCGCATCCGCGGACCTTAAGTCATTTGACGCCCTGGTCGAGCGATTTTACGAAAAGAGAAGGCATAAAAATCCGAATAAGGATTTTTGCAGGAGGAAATTAGAAGGCAATGACGTCTTTCTCGCCGCCATGATGACGGATGCGGGAGAGGCCGACGGATTCGTGGCAGGCGCCTCCCACAAGACAAGCGACGTCGCCAAGGCAGCTATTTACTGTATCGGAGTCGATGAGTCCGTAGGCGTGGCCTCGGGCTCTTTTATTATATACATAAAAGGACTTGAGTACGGAGACAACGGGCTTTTTCTTTTCGCCGACTGCGGATTAGTGCCTGATCCTAGCCCGAGACAGCTGGCGGGTATCGCGTTATCGACCGCGCGGCTGTACGGGAAATTATTTAAAAAAGAACCCTATGTCGCCATGTTAAGTTATTCGACAAAAAGCAGCGCCTACGGGCCGCTTGTGGACAAGGTTAAAAAGGCGCTTGAGGAAGTGAGGCGGCTTGACCCGGGACTTAAAGTGGACGGGGAGCTTCAACTGGACAGCGCCCTTGATCCCTCGGTGGCCAAAAAAAAGACGAGCGTCAAAAACAGCGTAGTCGCGGGAAAGGCGAATGTTTTGATATTTCCGAATCTGGACAGCGGAAATATAGGCTACAAACTTGCCCAGAGGCTGGCCGGCGCCAAGGCGATAGGTCCTTTGATGCAGGGCCTGAAGAAACCGTGCAGCGATCTTTCGCGCGGATGCGCCGTGGAGGATATCATAGACGCGGTAACCATTACGGCCGTGAGGGCGCAGAAACTATAATTCGGAGGAGAAATGCCTTTACCTAAGAGGAGACATTCAAGACAGCGCGGCAGATTGAGGCGGACGCATTATAAAGTCAAACTGGCGAATCTTTATATCTGTCCCAATTGCCGCAAACCTAAACTGCCGCACAGGGTCTGCCCTAACTGCGGCTATTACAACGGAAAACCTATCATACAGATAGAGAAAAAAGAGAAAAAGCGTAAAAAGTAATCGCGACCGGGGCGGGAGGCCTTTGTCCCGGCCCGCGGCGTATTATAAATTTTACGCGGCGCTTTTTTGAAGGTACCTTCGTAAAAAGAAAGAGACGACTGATATGAAAATAGCTATTGACGGTATGGGGGGAGATCGCGCCCCGCAGGCAATAGTGGACGGGGCGGTTGAGGCGGCCAGAGAATTCGGCTACGAATTGATACTGGTCGGGGATAAGACGATATTAAGAAGGGAGCTTTCGCGTTACAGGAGGTACCCTGACAGCGTCAGCGTGGAGCACGCCTCGGAGGTGATAGCGATGGACGAACCCGCCGCTATATCCGTAAGGAGGAAGAGGCATTCATCTATCGCGGTGGGGATAGGGCTTTTGAAGCGCGGCGAGGCGGACGCATTTATCTCCGCGGGAAACACCGGCGCCGTTGTCTGCGCCGCCACGTTGAACCTCGGCCTGCTGCCCGGCGTCGAAAGGCCGGGCATATCCATAGTATTTCCCACTTTTACCGGTGTCTCTATGCTTATAGACGTGGGAGCGAACATAGACCCGGCGCCCATACACCTGCTGCATTACGGAATAATGAGCGACGCGTATTCCAAATACATACTTGGCAAGGCAAGGCCGGGCATAGGGCTTTTGAGCATAGGCGAGGAGGCCTCCAAGGGGACCGATTTCGTAAAGGAGACCCACAAGCTCCTGGAGGAAAGCAGATTGAACTTCGTGGGAAACGTGGAAGGCCGTGATGTGTTTACGGGACGCTGCGATGTCGTCCTTTGCGACGGGTTTGTCGGTAATGTGGTTTTAAAGGTCGCCGAAGGCATAGGCGCCGCCATTACCAAACTTATGAAAAGCCGCATAAGGAACAGGCCGGTCGCTAAACTGGGCGCGCTTTTGAGCAAGAAGACGTTTATCAAGATGTGGAAGGACCTGGATTATACCGAATACGGCGGCGCCCCGCTTCTAGGCGTTGACGGAAACGTTATCATAAGCCATGGCTCCTCAACGGCGAAGGCCGTAAAAAACGCCGTGATAAGGGCGGCGGAATTCAAAGAAAACGAGCTCAACAAACACATAATAGAAGAGATCGAGAGTTATTGATGAAGAAAAAAGGCGGAATCGGCATAGTAGGGACGGGAAAATTTCTTCCGAAAAAGGTGCTTACCAACGCGGATCTTGAGAAGATGGTCGATACCTCCGACGAGTGGATAACGACCAGGACAGGCATAAAGGAGAGAAGGATAGCGGGGCAGGGCTTGGCCGCGGCATTTATGGGAGCGGAGGCGGCGAAGGAGGCCCTTGAGCGGGCCGGGATAGGCGCCGATGATATAGACCTGATTATAGTAGCTACCATTACGCCGGATATGCAGTTTCCCTCGACGGCTTGTTTGATACAGAGCAGGATAGGCGCTGAACGCGCCGTATGTTTCGATATAAGCGCGGCATGCGCGGGCTATGTATACGGCATAGGTATAGCCGAGCAGCTTATAAAATGCGGCCTCTACAGGAACGCGGTGATAGTGGGGACGGAGAAGATGTCCTCCATCACCAACTGGGAAGACAGAAATACCTGCGTCCTTTTCGGTGACGGCGCCGGCGCCTGCGTTATGCGGAAGGTGGACCGGGGAGGCATACTTTCCGCTTATCTTGGTTCCGACGGACGAAACGCCCACCTTCTGGAGATACCCGGGGGCGGGTCTCTCAGGCCGTCTACGCATGAGACGATAGATGAGAAACTGCATTATGTGAAAATGAGCGGCCCTGAATTGTTTAAAGAGGCCGTAAGGATAATGGCGTCGGCCGGAAATAAGGCCCTCGCGATGAGCGGGCTAAAGTGCGGCGACGTGGACCTTGTTATACCGCACCAGGCCAATGTGAGGATACTGTGGGCCGTGGCAAAAAAGATGAACCTGCCGCGCGAAAAGATATATCTCAATATAGAAAGATACGGCAATATGTCCAGCGCGTCTACGGCCGTCGGGCTTACGGAAGCGGTTACCGAAGGTAAGGTTAAAAAAGGCGACATCATAATATTGGACGCCTTCGGCGCCGGACTCACCTGGGGCGCCATAGTGATTGAATGGTAACAAGCCATACGCAGTTGAACCAACAGTTGTGACAACGCAAAAAAAGGGGACAGGCTACTTTTTCTAGCCTTGCCCTATTTGAAAAAGTAGCCTGTCCCCTTTTTTATGCCCTATTTGAAAAAGTAGCCTGTCCCCTTTTTTATGCTCCATGACAAGCTAGACATTTAAAACTTATGGCAAAATCCGCATTTATATTTCCCGGCCAGGGCGCGCAGTATGTGGGAATGGGTAAGGAATTATACGACACCTCCCAGATAGCGAAGGAGACATATAAAAAAGCGAATGAAGCCCTGGGATTCGATATCGCGGCCTTATGTTTCGAAGGCCCCCAGGAAAAATTGACAGCCACTAAGAACAGCCAACCCGCCATATTGGTAACCAGCATCGCCGCTTACCGCGTTTTTAATCCGCAATATTCAAAAGACGCAACACCCACCGCATGCGCCGGCCTGAGTTTAGGGGAGTATTCGGCCCTTGTCGCCGCGGAATCGATATCTTTCGAAGACGCCGTAAGACTGGTGAGGCAAAGAGGCCTGTTTATGGAGGAGGCGTCTTTAGAAAACCCCGGAGGGATGGCGGCCATTATGGGCCTTGATGTAAATATAGTCGAGGAAGTGACAAAAGAAGCGGGTAGTGAGATAGCCAATCTTAATTGTCCGGGCCAGGTGGTGGTATCCGGAAGCCATCCGGCCGTGAAAAAGACGATCGAATTAGCTAAAAATAAAGGCGCTGCCAGGTGTATTCCTCTTGAGGTAAGCGGGCCGTTTCATTCCTCTCTTATGAGAAACGCGGCCGGGCGCCTTAAGGAACAGTTGGATAAGGTCTTATTTAAGGCGCCGCGGATACCGTTTGTGAGCAACGTAAGCGCGAATTTCGAAAGCGACATCGTATCCATAAAAGAAAATCTGGCGCGGCAGGTCAATCACAGAACGCTCTGGGAGCTTTCCGTCAGGCGCATGGCACAGGGCGGAGTCGGTGAATACTACGAAATCGGGCCCGGCAGGGTATTGAAAGGGATTCTTCGAAAGATCGATAGAGGCCTAATTGTCCGTAACATCGAAAAACCCGCAGACATACCCGCATCATCATGAGGGGGTTATTATGGCAGACCTATCAGTCATTATACCGGTTTTTAACGAAAAAGATAATATAGAGCCGCTTTATTCGCGGTTAAGGCCTGTTCTGGAGGAGCTGGGAAGGCCGTATGAAATTATATTCGTGGACGACGGAAGCGGCGACGGAGGATTTGACGCTATTAAAGCACTCTCAAAACGTGACGCCGCTGTCAGGGCGCTTAGGCTGTGCAGGCATTTCGGGCAGACAGCGGCGCTCGCCGCGGGTTTTGATTATGCCAAAGGAGGTATATTCATAACCATGGACGGTGATTTGCAAAACGACCCAAAGGACATCCCCCTTCTTTTAAAAAAGATGCAAGAGGGTTATGACATAGTAAGCGGTTGGAGAGAAAAAAGAAAGGCCCCGCTTTTTACGAAAAAGATACCTTCCTGGCTGGCCAATCGCCTCATCTCCGCGATTACCGGTGTTTCCCTGCACGATTATGGATGCACATTGAAGGTATACAAGAGAGGTGCGCTTAAAAACATAAACCTCTACGGTGAGATGCACAGGTTCCTGCCGGCCCTTGCAAGCTGGAACGGGGTCTCCATAGCGGAGGTCCCCGTCAGGCACCACGCGAGGCTTCACGGCAGGACCAATTACGGCCTGTCAAGGACAAGCCGGGTCATACTGGATCTCATTACGGTAAAATTTCTCCTTACTTTTTCCACGAAGCCGATTCAGCTGTTTGGTGGAGGAGGATTCTTGTCCTTATTTATCGCGGGCATTTCAGCCGTCGCCGTTATTTTAATGAAGATTTTCCAGGGTAAAGATATGACCGGAAACCCCCTTCTGTATTTAACTATACTGCTTCTGGTCGTCGGCATCCAGTTTGTGATGATGGGGCTTCTCGGCGAGATCATGGCCCGCATATATCACGAAAGCCGCAAACACCCCACGTATCTGGTCAAAGAGACGATTTAATTCAAAGGCGCTTGGATGAAGATATTGATGCTGAATTACGAATATCCTCCCCTGGGAGGCGGCGGTGCCCCCGCGACCAGGGGCCTGGCGACCGGACTGGTTAGGCGCGGCCATTCGGTCGATCTGGTGACAATGTCATTCGGGAGATTAAAGAAATATGAGGAGGATAACGGCGTAAGGGTATACAGGGTACCGAGCATCAGGCGAAACCAGACGGTCTGCGGAATTCACGAGATGTCAAGCTATGTGATTTCCGCGTTTTTCTTTTCATTGCGTCTGATGCGAAAGAACAAATACGATCTTATACATACCCATTTTATTTTTCCCACGGGCGTTACCGCCTATTTCCTGAAAAAGATAAAAAAAATCCCTCTTGTAATCACGGCGCACGGCTCCGACGTCCCGGGTTATAATCCCGACAGGTTTAGGGCGATGCACAGATTTCTCGGGACAGCGTGGAGGAGGATAGCCGCCGAAGCGGATGCCCTGACATGTCCGTCCCGATTCCTGAAAAAGCTCATAACGGATAATCTCAAAGCCGAAGTCGAGGTCATCCCGAACGGATTTGACGCCGGGACATTCAGGGAGCCGCCCAAGGAGAAAAAAATCCTTATCCTGACACGGATGTTTAAGAGGAAAGGGATCCAATATTTCCTGGAAGCGCTTAAGGGTATGGATACGGACTGGGAGATAAACATAGCCGGGGACGGCCCATACCTGAACGCGCTTAAGGCGCAGGCGAACTCGATAAGACACCCCGTAAATTTTCTCGGACTTGTGAAGGACAGGGATTTAAAAGACCTTTACGAAACCAGCTCCATATATGTATTTCCTTCCGAGAGGGAGGATTTTCCGGTCGTATTGCTTGAGGCGATGAGCGCCGGAGACGCCGTTATAACCACAAATACAGCGGGCTCGCCGGAAGTGGTGGGGGATGCCGCGATATTGGTGAAACCGAAAGACCCCGGAGCCATAAGGGAGGCCCTCGATCTTCTTATCAACGACAGCGCCCTGCGCGATGAATACGGCAGGAAGGCGAAGGAGAGGGCCAAAAAATTTAATTGGCCGAATATAGTGCTTATGTACGAGGAATTGTATAATAAAGTTTTCGCTCGGCACAAAGAGACGGGAGGCCGAAGGTGAAGGTTTGCTTTGTAGCGAGTCAAATTTTTGCATGGAATAAATATGGCGGATTTGGCAGTGTTACACGTACGATCGGCAGGGAGCTTATCAGGCGGGGGATAGAGGTAAGTGCCGTTGTCCCAAGGCGCGGGACACAAAAAACAAATGAGGATTTAGACGGCATAAAAGTCTATAGCTATAATCCCGCCCTTTTTTTTCTATCGCGAAAGCCGTATAAATTGTGCAACGCGGATATCTATCATTCTCAGGAACCTTCATTCAGCACCTATTTGGCCATGAAGACAATGCCGGAGCGTAAACACGTTATAACCTGTCGGGACCCGCGAAATAAACATGACTGGAGTGTTTTTTATAAATATTGGACCAGATCCAAAAAACTTACTTTCCCTTTATCCTATATATATGAGAATAATTATTTCACTAACCAGAGCGTTAAAATGGCTGACGCTGTTTTTTGCAAGGCCAAGTCCATTATCCCCAAAGCGAGGGCTTTATATAAATTAAACTATGATCCCGGTTTTTTGCCTAATCCGATTGCGCTGCCCTCCGGAGAACCCGAAAAAGCCAAGAATCCCACCGTTTGTTTTATCGGCAGATTGGATACTATAAAGCGACCGCAGATATTTTGCGACCTTGCCGAAAGATTTCCGAAAGTGAAATTTTTCCTGGTGGGGAAAAGCCATGATTCGGGTTTCGGCAGATACTTAGGCAAAAAATACGGCACACTCTCTAATTTGGAAATGACGGGATTCATTGACCAATTCTCGTCAAAGGATCGATTCGCTCGGATTCTTGAGCAAAGTTGGATCCTTGTTAATACCTCGGTCAGGGAATGCTTGCCTATTTCTTATTTGGAAGCAGCTGCTTATAAATGCGCTATATTGAGCGGGACAGAGGAAGACCACGAGGATTTCGCCAGGAGATTCGGCTGTTATGTTAGAAACGATGACTATGCTTCGGGACTTAAATTTTTACTGGAGGACAATAATTGGAAGGAGCTGGGAGAAAAGGGGCAGGAATATATAAGGAAAAATTATGAGCTTAATATGGCTATTGATAGACATATCGCCGCGTATAAAGCCTTATTAAGCTGAAAAAGGAAGAAAAGATGTCGTGCCTTCTTGTTATTATCGATGGCTGTAATGAAAATTATATAAGCGAGAAAACCACCCCTTTCCTGCATAGGCTCAAACACAACTCGACCTATATTTCTATGCAAGTCAGTCCCGGTTTTACCACTCGCGTAGAATTGTTCACCGGCAAATCTCCTGGGACCACGGACAGCTTTGCCGACTTTTGTTTTGGCCCGAATGCCCTGCCTTTTCAAGTGTTCAGAGTTTTGAAGCCGCCCGATAAACTGGATGCCTCCGCCAATTTAATATCACCGAGCTTCTCACGGCCCAAAGGTAATCCTGTTTCAGTTTTAACCGCCTTATACTTTGCGTTTACCGGTGTATGGATAGATTTTGCCAATATCCCTTTGTCTTTATTGCCTTATTTTCGCGTTAATGAGTCAATCAAAAAATATAAAAGGTCGGAAAAGAAAAGAATTCCTAATAATCTCATGGGAATTTTGTCGGATAACGGATTCAAAGTAAGCTTTATTTATGGAACTGCGGCGTCCATAAGCAGTAAAATAACAAAATATACAGCCGGCGATAAAGAGGTTATCATATTACACTACGGAGAAACCGATCATATCGGGCATGAATATGGCCCCAATTCAATCGAAATAAAAAGGACTCTCGGGGCGATTGATGAATCCGTTAAAAATGTATACGAGTTGCTTAAAACTAAATTGGACCAATTTATGGTATTCAGCGATCACGATATGACTGAGATCACCGATTCCGTTAACCTATGGGAGAGATTACAGCAATTGGATGTCAGACCGATAAAGGATTATCTTGTTTTTCTAAACTCGCCGATGGCCAGGTTCTGCTTTAGGAATAAAGAGGCCGAACAGAAAATCAGGGCATTATTGGGGTCTTTGCGCAAGTATGGCGGAGAGATCACGAAAGAGGAATTGGCGCAACGCGGATTACCGGCGGATAATAAATACGGAGAACTTATTTTTTGGGCCCATAAGGGAATAAACTTTTCGCCCGATTTTTATCACGCCGCTCAAATTAAAGGAATGCACGGTTATTTTGATGATGCCGCTTCTATTCCTTTAATTATCCGCAGCAGAGATAGAAAAGTATTGCCGCAGAAAAGATGCAAGATACGGGACATAACCCCTACCGTCTTGGATTTTTTGAACCTGGATTATTCGGAAATGGACGGGAAGAGTTTGTTGATTAGGGATTGACATGGGATATTTTTGGAATGCCAATCAGGAAGCAGACCTACGGGTTAAAGAGACGATAGATTTTCTGGTCAAGGCCGCAATTCAGTATTTAGGCGATGACATATTGTCTATTATCCTGATGGGGAGTTTTGCTCGCGGGGAAGGAATCTGGAAAAAATTGGAGGAGAGAATTGAAATTTTGTCCGATATAGATCTATTAGTAGTCTTGAAAGGGCATAAGAGAATCCCGACTCAATTGAGCGAGGAGATTAGGCGAATAAAAAATAAAATGAATATACAGATTGACATAAGATTTAAATCTTCATTCAGGCTGCGATTTTATCCAAAAGACACTCATACGTACGATTATCTTCACATATCGCAAGTCATCTATGGCAGGGATATTAAAAAGCTGTTTCCCCGGGTTTTTCGAGAGGATATAGGAAAATCCGATATCGAGGCCTTATTTTTTAATAGGGCGAAGAATAACATTAAAGAATGTTCCCCGGCTTATTTAACTTCGAATTCAGGCAAAGATTTATTGATGTTGAATTATATGGCGGCCAAGACAATGTTTACCTGCACGGATATCATGTCCATTTATCACCGTAATTACAGCCCTTTCATAGATGAGAGGATAAAATTTGGCCGGGAGAATTTAAAAACTTTTGGAATTCTTCCGGAGCGGTTTTTGGAAGATCTGGATATAGCGCACAGATTTGTTTTTGAGCAGCCGGCCGCCCCCACCATAGAAAATATCCGCGATTATTGGGCAAGGGCCCGGGGATACTTATTGCGGCTGTTCCTGTTTGCCAACGGGCGAAAAAACGAATTTAATGAAATCTTTAATTATCCCTTTTCGCTGCGCCTATCTTGCGTGGAAAAGATACGTTTATTTTATAAAAGGATAAAGTTTGTCCGTGTTTTATGGAAGAGATATAATCGTTTTACGTTATTTCGGAGGTTTCACCCGGTTATATATTGCAGAATGGCGTCTCTTATGCTTTATATGGCCATTGACAAAGATAAGGAAGAGGCATATACGCGAAAGGCCCTTGAGTATTTTTCTAATCTTTATCACCTGGAAAATGAAATGGGCAAAACCGGAGATATATGGATGACCTTGAGGAGCAATTTATTAGAGTTTCATAAAGCCGGGCTTTTCTGAGCTAAAGGACATGTGAATTGAGCAGGAAGAAAAATTTCGACATTGTATGTTTCGGCGAATGCGCGATTGACCATATAAGCAGGGTTTCGCAAAAGAGGACCGAAGGGTTTCCTATGAGGATATCCAGCTGTAAAACCTCATTCGGCGGGCGAGGCCTGAATTTCGTTAACATTGCCGGAATTTTTACCCAAGAGGTTTTACTCATCAGCGCGGTAGGAGATGATTACGCCTCTTCCGGATTAAAAAGGCATCTTATGAAAAAGGGTATTTGCGATTCTCGATTCTATCGGACCAAGAAATCCGGCTTGCCGCAGGCATTTATATATAACTCTAACTCTGATGGCACAGTTTACTTTTATCCAGGCCTGCGGCTAAAGGCAGAAAAAAAATTGAAGAATCATCTAGATCAATGTATAAATTCTCTGAGGGCTAAAATTATTTATTGTACTTCTTCCGACCCAGGTTTAAATTATCGACTTTTAAAAGATTTTTCCGGAGAACTTAAGGCCTTTGCCCCGGGGCAGGAGTTGTTTTTATACAGCAATAGGGAAATTACCGCTAACCTTGCCTACGCCGATATTTTATTTTTGAATAAAATCGAAGCCCATTTATTAGAGAAAAATCTGCGCAAGGGCATAGAAAAAATATTAGTCGATTACGATTTGGACTTTATCGTTGTTACATTGGGAGGTAAGGGGAGCCGAGTAATCAGCAAGAAAGAAACCTTAAACATCCCGGCATGCGCCGCGGGCAAGACAGTGGATGAAACTGGAGCCGGTGACGGATTTGCCGCGGCATTTTTAGCCACTTATTTAAGCACCTCTGATTTGAACTACTCGGCCCGGATCGCCGGCGTTACCAGCTCTTTTCTGCTTGAGGCCCATGGAAGCCCTGTAGACTTACCCGACTATGAAATTATTTTGAAGAGATATAAAAAGGCCAATCTATGAGGATATTATTTATTAGGCATCATTCATTTCGCTCGGACGAATCCGGCAGATACCCTTACGCCAAACATAGCTATCCTCCGCTGGGATTGTGTCACATCGCCACTCTTTTAAAACAGAATGACAGAAGCGATCTCATAGAAATCCTTGACTCAAGGGCGCTAAATTTGGATTTAAATCAAACAAGATCAAAGATAAAAGCCTTCCGTCCGGATATAATCGGGATTACTACGCTTACGGAGACTTTACCCGGGGCCATCGAAATGGGCGAAGTATGCAAGGAATTATTTCCGGAAGTGTTGCGCATAATCGGCGGGGCGCATATTACGGTGGATCCCGAGCCGGTCATGGAGTTAGGACTGTTCCAGCTGGGTGTTCTGGGTGAGGGTGAAATTACCGCATTAGAGATATTAAGCGAATACAAAAAAACAGGAAAAATCCCTACGGATATTGACGGAACCATGGTTTATAAAGACGGCAGCATTATAAGGAACAGGCCGCGCTCCAGAGTCGAAAATTTAGACACCATGCCGTTTCCCGATAGGCATTTTTTTGATAATAGTCTATACAGGCCGTATTTGGCAAAAAGGCCCTGGACATATATGACGGTATCCAGGGGGTGTCCGTTCAGATGCGCTTTTTGTATCAGAGCCGTCTGGGGCAAGAAGGCCACTTTTAACAGCGCCCGGCGCATTTTTGAAGAGATGAGAAATTGCGTTAACGAGTTTAAAATCCGCGAAATCTGGTTCAGAGACGATACGTTCACCTGCAGAAAAACGACTGTAATGGAACTGTGCGACTTGATAGTGAAGGAAAAATTAAAAGTGCGTTGGACAGTTTTTAGCAGAGTGGATACAGTGGACGAAGAGATGATAAGGGCGTTAAAAAAGGCCGGCTGCTATAAAATTGACTTTGGCGTCGAATCGGGAGATCAGGCTACATTGGACCTGATGAAGAAGGGGATAACTATCAAACAAATTAAAGATGCATTTCGGATCTGCAGGAAGGCGGGCGTACAAACCCAGGGATTTTATATGATCGGGTATCCCCGCGAAACCAGAGAAACTATTTATAAGACTATCAAACTGGCCCGAGAAATCGGAGACTGGGCCAGTTTTAATCCCGTATCGGTTAAGCAAAATACGGAATTGTATGACTTGGCCGTTGAAGAAGGGTATTTTATCCCACGGCGCATAGATGCTTTTCACGGACAGAGCCAACTAGAAAACTACTGTAATAGCAAAGAACTACCCTCGCGGGAAATTCTTAGGTTGACAAATCTTGCGTATAAAAGATTTTATTTAAGACCGGGGCATATTCTCCGGTTACTGATGTTGATGATAAAAGACGGCATCATCTGGAATTTTATTAGAATAGCCCCTTATGCCTTAAAGAGGATTTTCGGAACATACCAAAGGGTGAAAAGGTAATTTGTGGCAGATCAAAAATTAAAGACGGCATTAAAGTGGTTTTTCAGATGTCTTGTTACGGGGGTCGTGCTCTATTATCTTTTTCTTAAGATCCCCTTTAGTGAGGTGCTTACTGCCTTACTTAGCGTGAAGATCGTTTATTTATTGCCCGCCTTTTTTCTGCAGGTTATCATGCGTTATATAAACGCCTGTCAGTTAAGGATATTCACACATCAGCAAAAGATGGATTTTTCTGCCTTTGGACTGATGAAGATTAACCTTGTAACCCAATTTTACGGCCTGCTTCTGCCGGGAGAACTGCCAGGCAGTATCGTTAAATGGTATAGGCTGTCAAAAGAGAATAAGATGCGGGCGCAGGCAGCTGCCTGTATTGCTCTATCGAAGACAGTTAATCTTCTTTGTCTGGCAATGTTAGGTATTATATTCTTTCTGATTGAAATGCCGTATGATTCTGCTGCCATAGCGATGAGCCTAATCTTTGGATTAATAGCGTCGGGCCTAATCTACCTATCCATTATTAACGGAAAGGTCTTTTATAGAGTAGAGAATTTTGTAAATAAGTTCAACCTCTCCAAAGTCCCCGTGTCGTTTCAAGAAAAAATAGGAAAGGTCTGGAATTCTATGAAGCGTTTTCGTGAATTTCCGATTTCTTCCATAAACTATACTTTATTTTTATCCTTTATATATCATCTTGCGGGAATATTCGCTATTTATTTGCTCATGGAAGCAATAAATATTGACGTGCCGGCAGTATCAATTATCTGGATTAGGGCGGCATCAATATTCATACAGTTGCTTCCCATCTCTATCTCCGGTCTAGGAGTCAGGGAAGGAACTTTTGTATTTTTATTAAGCAATTATAACGTTTCTGCTCCGGCCGCCATCGCTTTATCCTTTATTATCTTCGGCATCAGAGTGGTTATAGCTTTATTCGGGGGGATATTAGAGGCGCAGAATCTCTTCTTTAAAAAATCACCCATAAGGAAATGATCATGAAAAGAAGTTTGCCCGTACACTTGATTTTATTATTAATCATATTGGTATTTGCCGCTTTGATAAGGATGCCTACCTTCAAACTGCCTCACGATAACGGGGACCAGGTCTTTTACCTGGCCCTGGCCATGAATCTGGACAAATTCGGCTTTTCCGAATATACGATGCGCGGCATAGATCTGGTAGGCAACGATTTTGTATTGGGATTGATTCCGGCGAGGGGGCAAAAGGGGAGTCTTCTCGAGGGCCTTATATCCTCCGGCGTGACGTATTATGACGAGCCCATGTTTCACAGGCCCTACGGTTTCGCTTATGCCCTTATGCTTTCCCACAGGCTGTTCGCCGGGGGAAAGGACTATGTCGCGCTTAGGAGCGGCGGAAAGGACGCGGCGGGCCGGGTATATTCGAAAAACGTGGATAAGACATGGTATTCCCAGTTTTACGCCGCCTTCGTGCCGTTTTTATTCAGCATATTGCTTATCCTGGCCACGTACCTTTTGGCCGCGAAGATGTTTTCGAGAGAGGCCGCGCTTATATCGGCGTTTTTAATGGCGATATCCCCTATCGAGATATTGTCCTCGCAAAAGATATGGGCGGATACCATGCTTTCGTTTTTTGTCATCCTGACGGTCCTGCTTTTCTTCGCCGGCAGAGATAAAAACAGCATGATATTTTCTTTTTTAGCGGGCGTATCTTCCGGGACAGCCGTGCTCGTAAAACAGACAGGCGGTTTTATCATAATCGCGATTTTGATTTTTCACCTATGGCAGAACAGGTATCGGCTGTTTAAATTGGGCGAGATTCCCCGGGTCTTATTCGAGAAGCATCTATTGATTTTCGGCCTGGGCATGCTGGCGGTTACGTTTCACTGGTTTTACGCCGCGAGCGCGACATACGGCCACCCTTTATACGCCCCGCACATAGACAAAGAAGTTTTTAAGGAGGTGGGGTGGTTTATGACGCTGCGCGCGAGGCCCCGTTTTCTGTATCTGGCCGCCATACCGTATCTCGTGCCGCTGTTTGCCCTGGGATATTTTTCCGTAATAAGAGCGGTGTGCACGGAGAAGTCCGTCAGCGACAGAAAGGTATTCCTGATTATATGGGTGTTGACGTTTTTAGGCATATTGATTTTAAGAAGCACAAAGGAAAACCGCTATATGCTGCCGGCGTATCCCGCGCTTGCGATACTATCCGCGGACATATTGCGCGGCATAGGCGCTTTTATCGACGCCCGCATTAAAGGGCATTACGGCGGTATTTTTATAGTAGCGGCGCTTATCGCCTGCGCCTTATGGTCGGCGCCTATCGGCATAAGGCACGCGCTGGCCAACGCCGCGCTCATCCTCAAACCGTTTTAAAGCGGCTCGCCGCATCTCTTATGAGAGAGACGAAAAAATTTATAC